>Ga0172364_10001090_pt1 | contig 20573 bp, 6 predicted proteins | sample LakKivSesite10cm_FD_114545 | JGI IMG/M metagenome (GOLD analysis project Ga0172364, IMG submission 114545) | Sediment microbial communities from Lake Kivu, Rwanda - Sediment site 10cm | ecosystem: Environmental > Aquatic > Freshwater > Lake > Sediment | place: Rwanda: Western Province, Lake Kivu... | reverse complement strand
TCTGCTGTTGCTACGAATGTAGTACCTACATTATTGTTGATTGCACCTAATAAAGTAAAATCTGTACTGCCTACAAATACTATCTCATAAGTTTGTCCTATAACAATATCAGTAGCATCTTCTAGTATGCCTAATGATGTTATTTGATATGTCTCTCCGCTATTGAAGTATCCTGCATCTAATGGTATTGACTGCTTACGATATACATAAACAGCATTATCATCTTTAGCACTTATATACATCCAGTTAGTGTCACTGCTATATGCTACACTACTTCCCCAATCTGTGACACCTAGTGGTGCTGCAATCGCTGATTGATAATTTATGAAATCATCTGTTAGTGGCGTATTATTAATAGTTTTGATATAAACTTCAGGAGTGCCTGTAGGCTGACTTATCACATAAATGTTTTCTGAATAGTTTATAGCACTACCAAAACTTGTTGATCCCGATAATGTCTCAGTTAAATCAAACGTATCAAGAATAGGATTTTGTTGGTAGCGATAAACTTCCCCTTGCTCTGCATCTCCTATCAAGTAACCTGCTTGCTCAGTAAATGCAACACTGCTACCGAAAGTTATACTATTAGCTTTTGTAAACTCTTCTTGATAATCATAGTTTAGAGATTTTTGATATACAGCCCAGCCACCGTCGCTGTTCTCATCTACCCATATTTTGCATCTTCTGAACTCTGCACTTAATAGTGACAAGTCCGGTATATCGGCAGGATTAGATACACGCATAGATTCAAATCCCAGTGCTATACCTTGACCAGTCAAAGTTTTTATGCTTGGTGATAAATCCAATGCTACAAGAACGCTGCGAGTGTTTATTATCTCACCTACAAAATAATATCCATTAAATGCAGGATCAAAGTTTATGATAGCAAAGATGTCATATTGATTAAGATTATGATCACTATCAAAAAATACAGTGACTGTTCCGTTTAGATTATTTCTTATTTGATTTATAGTCCCTTTACTATATGGGCTATACACTCTCCAGCTTGATAGATAATCAGCTATCCATATATAATCTCCTACATATAGATTGCTTAATGGTACTATTAATCCTGCTGTGTTAGTAGCGATGGGCAGATAGTTAAAGTAATAAGCTGCCATCTTGACATCATTAAAGTTTACATATCCTGCAGTAGGAAATAATGTTGATGGTTCATCATTTATAGTAGGCATGACATCAGGTGATGTTATATTTCTACCATAGTTAAACAATGAATATAGGGGTACATATTGCTCCATTCCCGGAGTATGAATACCATCAGTTAATGCTACTTTTGCTGGATTACCTGTTAATAAGTTCTCACGTAGTCTGAACTCAACAAAGTTATTATTAAGTATGCCGCCGAACTCACCGCTTTTTACAGCCCAGTTTTCATAAGTTTCGTATTGAATACCACCTTGGGGTAAGTTGGCACCTTTGAATGCGCTCACTGCATTCTTAGTACCTTTATTACGAATCATGTTCTTGTAAACATTGACTTGTGTGATATCTGTCAAATCTACAAGTGCTAGATAATCTCTTGGTCTAAAACCAATCAATGAGAAGCTCAATAAGTCAGCATCTTTTTCTAGATTAGCTACGTCTACATTATAATATAAAGTGCTTTCATAGCTGTTAGTGCTACTATTAGGTAACAATCCTTTTTGTATCTCATTATAATCTGTTATCAGCCAATCTTGTTCATTAAACTTAACGCTAGGTTGAACTATTCTTAATGCTGTCCAATATTTGTTTTTATATTTAACGATCTCGCCTTTAGTATATTTTGTGTCTTTATTCCACTCAAGTATATTATCTTGATTATAGATAAAGCCGCTAGCGAATATTGTACCGTTCCATTCTGCGCTCTTTGTTCCGCGCAATAATATTCTTAATTGTCTGAGACCAGTTATGAGATTGTATATAACGTCATCAAATAATGTGATGTTATCGAAAACTATACCGTGTTCAAAGTTGCTTAGGTTAAATTGTCCATATGCTATAGTATCGCCTTGATTTAATGGTGATACTTCAAACTTTGTGCTGTCGCGCAATACGCTAAGATAGTTGATCTCGATAGGATATAAGTTTTGATTCAATATAAAGTTTGTATTCTTTATAGTCAAAGGTTGTACTATCTGACTTTCTTTATCAATCTTTAAAGATTTAGCAGCAGGATTGAGTGTTGTGACGCTTCCTACTTCCCAGCCCATTTGCGCCCAATATAAAAACTCAGCAATCATTTGTTGCCAAGTGACTTCTATACCATTTTCATTAAAATCAAAAATAGCACCGCGACTTTCTAGATATGCGCCATAGTTAGATAAAAACTGTGCTAGTTCTTGAGCGGAATAGAATAATGTTCCATATGGAACTACCTCTACTACGCTACTGAAAGTTGATAATGTTTTTACGCTTAAATCTTCAACTCTAGTTTCTAGTAGTGCTCCATTATTCAACGGCTTTAATGTATTGAAATATGCATTAGTCTGACTATTTCCAAATACTAAATAACCATGTTCTGTTATCTGTACTATAACTCCGCTATATACCAATCTATCATATGGTTGATTTTCATATAATAATACTGCATAACTTTCATCGGGTATTAATAAACTGCTATTCTTACTGTTTGGAGTACCTTTCTCTACATAGAACTTAAGTAGATTTTTATCAGTAAATCCTGCAACTCTGTAAACTAAACGGACATCCATATTAGATAACAAACTTTTAATATTGTCTGTAGCATTGATACCTAGTTGTTTTTCATAATCAACTATCCAGTTGATATACGAAGTTTTTGCTATACCATTACCGTATATCTCTATCTCATTTATTTTTAGATGAGTTCTGTCATTGACAAGATATTGGTTAAACTCTTCATTATATTTGTAGTTGTCTAAATCTACTGCTAAGTTAAAAAACTCGGCTGGTCTAGTAAGAGCTAATATCTTCATTAAATCAAATGGATATGTTGAGCTGCGTCTATAACTAAACTCTACTGGGGCGCCATCACCAACTTTCCAATCTCTTCTAAAGAGATTAGGATTAAAGTTACCCATTATAGATGCATAGGGTGATAATAAATCTCCGGCTTCATTTACAGGTATTACTTGTAATAGTTCTGGTCTTATGGCGCTAGGTATTACTCTAGGATTACCATTATTGTAATCATATCCGTTAGCTAAATCATCCCATAATATCAAGTTATCACTGGTCCAAGGTGCTGGACCATAGCGTCCTACCCACCAGTCGGGCTGATTAGCATATCCCAACATTTGCCATGGAGTAGTGTCTGGAGTAGTCGTATCGTAATAATATTGATATAATCCTCTCCAATATCCCTGTTGTATAGCAGCTTTATTAATCTTATTACCGCTATTATTATAGTTATAAGTCAACTCATCGTTAGCACGGAAAATCTGACGTTTATAATCTAATCTATTCTGTCCTATCCAGTCTAGGAAGTTAGGAGTATAAATCTGCAGCCATTCATTAAAAGTATAATCTGTTTCTCTGAAGAATCCTGGCAATACTTCATATTCTTGTATTGGAATATTAGCACTTAGTTTAAGATTATTATAAACACGCCTTTCAAACTCAAGTAATACTTGGTCTCTAAAATCTATCAATACGCCAAAATCAGGATCATAATCACCATATAGTTTTGTATAACTACCATCATGTCCTAATATAAAATATGTAGGTTGATTATAGTTGGGGTCTAATATAACTTGTGGTATATATGCGGGATACAATCCTAACTTAGTTGGAGTATTAGGTACATAAGAACCGTATGTTTGATTATATTCTTTTACTGTTACTTTATCACCTGGCTCTAGATCCAGTGTGATTGTCAAGCTTGGGCTAGTATCACCCACGATATAATCTACATTACGTATTAGCTGTGTTTGAGCAAACACTCCGTCTATTGTCCTGCCTATGTAAACTAGTACGCTATCATAGTTTGCTGTAGAAAAATCATAGACTTTACTTAATGGATAAATGCTTTGATCTAAGCTGCTTGCAAAAGTATAAACGTTTGTTAAGAATGGTGCCTGATTAGGTACCATATCTGACCAAAAGAATGGTTGCTCCTTGCTCTTGGTACTTGTTATAACATCTAGCGCATCATCTAAAAGATATGACGGATCAAATCTTTGTTCATAGTCTCCGTTTTGTACAGTGTCTACTAATAATGTCTTAAACTTAATATATTCTCTGCTATTAAACAATAATGAGTTAAACAAACTGTGTTCTTGTTTTCTTAAGAAAGCGCCCGGTAATACTAAGCTAGCACTATTTTGTATTATCTTATCACCATATGGAACAATGTTTCCTAAATCTCTAAAGTTGTTTGGTCCGAATACTTCACCTGAAGTATTTGGATTATTATAGAAAATACTTTGATATTGACCGCGTATATCACCAACATTGGCTATAGTGATATCTGTATTGAACGGATTATTTGAAAGATTTATCGGTATAGTGTAATATGCTTTTTGACTTACTTGATTGCTTAATACTAGTATTTGAATAATAGTATCAACTTCTGCTGACAAATAAACATTGACTCTTGTTGAGTTTGTTGTTACATTATAGGCATAATCGAATCCGGATTGTAGCAAACGATTATTTTGAAATACTTGTATAACTGGCCAGGCACTATCTTCAGTGTCAAGAGTAGCAACGTCACAAACAAAAGTAGTAGGTGTCCCCGCTACATAGTTAAACTCAAATAGTTGATATTGTACACTAGGTGCTATGGCTGTCTGCCAACCTAATAATCTTTCATAATCAGTGCGTGAACTATAGTTGTAGACATACCCTATGTTAATATTTTCTTCTATTGGTTGTCCTTCCGTGACATATGTGAACTTGTCGCTGTTGAATGATACGTCAAAGCTTATGTCACCTACGTTGTCTATCTGACTATAGCGTAATGGAAAACCTAATATATTATCTTTTGGCCCTTCGCCTAGACCATATGCAAAAAGTTTAGTTCCCCTGAAGCTAGTACCAAAATAGTTTTCATTATTACCTAAACTTATACCATTGTTATCAAATACATCAAACAACGGTGGTTGATTTACATCAGTTTTTTCTTGTGTTTCTTCCCAATGTTCATCGTGATAGTAATGGCTTACACCAGTCTCACTGTAACCTCTTAAAGCTACTAATTGTGCACCTTCTTCAGTCACGCCATCTGGTGCTAGAGTAAGGGTTAATACAGGATCAGATCCCGGCGTTATAGTAGAATAGTTCGCTACGAATATTTTGTTTTTTATTTCTGGGTTAGTGTCCCCTGCAAATATTATTCTTGAGTTTGGCGGGATCAAATAGTTACTATTATTGTCATCGTTTGCTATAAGACTGCTATTTGTTCTAGCTTGTATTATAGTAGGATCATCCCAACTTACAGTAAGTGTTAAAGTATTAACTCCTGTTATTGATGTTATAGTAGCATTTACAGGAAGCACAGGTCTTAAGCTTTGTGGATTACCTAAACTATCATAGGGACTAGGTAAATCGCTAATATACTGCCCGACTTCAAACATTCCGGGCACTATATCTTCATTGTGTATGTCACCGTGATGACCTCCCTCATAGATATCAGCTATATTAATAGTTATAGTAGTCGAAGTAGATAATACTACTGCTGTCCCTGTACCTGCAGCAGGAGCATTTTTGATGTAAACTCTGTTACCAGGAATATATGTCAATCCTATAGTACCGGCTAAGTTATTCCAGTTAGTAGTTCCTAATGTAGCTATGATAACTGTATTTCCTACACTGAATGAACTTTCAGATACAGGAGTAATGTTTGTGCCTGTTATGGTCGCAGTATAGTCGGTATATAACTTAATGTCTGGATAGTACTGCTGTTGTCCTGCTACATATGTTAATGCATCAGTAGTTCTAAAATCAAAGAAATCTACAGGATCTAATCCATATGTTCCAGATTGAAACATTTTTAAGTTTGGATAGAATTCTATGATAGGTCTAAGTGCTTTATATTCTGCTTTAGCAAACTCATTTAATATATTAGGATTATTATTATAATCAGCAGTAGCCTGTATAACCTGTATATGGAACCAACGATTGCTACGTGACCAAGGATTTCTATTAAGTGCATTCCTTGCTATAGTGATATAATCTTTTTGTACAGGTATGTAAAGAGAACTGTCATAGTTTCCTATATCATATGGTAATATGTCATAGGGCGCAAAGCTATCTACTGTGAAAGGCTCAGGACATATCAAATCAGTCGTAGGTATCAACTGTATGGCAGTACCTACTCCTTCTACATAATATTCACCCTGCAGATAACTAGTAGGTATCACATCACCATCAAACTGAACTTTTAATCCATTGGTAAAATCTATAGTGATGCCGTTGGGACTTGCTATACTGAAGTTTTCTTGACCTAATATATCTCTTTCGACATTTAATGTATTAGTAAAGTTGCTCTCTATTATTTTAATGATGCCAACCTTATTGCTAGCTGAACCATCTTGATAATATAATGTATCTAATGGAGCCGTAATCAAAGGTATCTTTTGTATTATACCATTTACATTTTTATAAAATGGTATATTTACGAACGCTGATCCATATAATGGTAATATTTTTTCATTTGTAGGTATTAAACTATCTTGAGTAAGTTGTATAATCGGATCGCTTATATCCCCGATCAAAGTTATTCTAAAAAAGTAATCATTTACTGGAGTATAAAATCCTTCCTCGTACAATCCTTGATTGATATTACCTGTCATGCTGCCTGAAGCAGTTGATAATGCAACTACTGTTGCAGGATTATTTGGTTGAGTTGATATAGTAAAAAGTGTTGCACTTAATATTGAGTTGACATAGTAAATGACTACTGCGCTGCCTGATGTTTGATAAACGTTTATCCCACCAAAACCAACACCATTAAATGTTATGCTTTGTCCTACAACAAGATTTGCAGTGCTATTACAAGTAACAGCATTAGTGACCGCAGTAGTTCCAGTTACTGAGATTGTTTGAGGAGCTACTAAAGAGCCATTAGTATCGAATGGAGTTTCGCTGTAAAAGCTACTTACATATGCTATCTCATCTGGTATACCAGTATCAAAAAACATCACAGTAAGTCCATCTAAACTTGTGATGCTATCAATATTTTCTATGTCATTTAATCTTGCACCATTTAGTTGACTAAAAGGTATATTGCTAACAACGTCTACTGTGTTATTGCCTGGAAAAAGAAACTCGTTTTGTGCATTAGGAGCGGGAACTGAGAAGGTAACTATACCTTTGTCTGCGCCGTTATTCTGTACACCGAATACATCTCTTGTAGATATGTTTGATTGTATAGCACTTGTACCGGCTGTACCCGGTTCAGTTTGTATCCAGAAGTTTGTGTCTTGGTCTACTATAAAGTTATATGTGCCGCCGCGCAGCAATGTTATGGTAGGATTTATAGTTCCTGCGCCGGAACCTACGCTACGAATATTATATCCATTTGGTTGGTCTTCTACAATATAATCATTGCTTTGAAATACAGTGTCAGTGGCTACCGTTACTGCAGGAGCTCCTTCTGGCAACCAATAATATTGATTGAAGTTGATAATCTTATCTAGGTTAGTAAAGCTATCCCAAGAATAAAACTGTTCTGTGAATAATCTATCATTATCACCAGTTATACCTCCTGCTAGTTTTATAGCATCAAGTATACCAGGATATGATATAAAATCTGTGGCTGTGCTTTCGTTGTTCTTGGTGAATACTATACCAGGATCAAGCTGATAATCTGTTCTAGTCTTAGTTGGCTCTGTGACATAATAATCTCTTGCATTGATACCATAACCAAACTTACTACCTACATAGCCTTCTATTTTTTTAGTAACTGGTGGATTAACAATCTGGTCTAGAGTTGCCCCTAAGAACTGGCTATTAGTGGGCGTCTGGAATATGGTAGGTAGAAAGTTAAGAGTTCTTATTCTAGTCATTTTATCTTACTTGCAACTCAGTTGGTGTCAATGCGGCTATAACTAATACGTCATTTGCTGTAGCGGCATTAACAAAAATCTCGTAGGGCGCGCATTTGATTTCATATAACGTTCCGAAAGGCTCTTCTGGATTATTTGGTACTAACACAGCAGAGCTTATCAACTCACCGAGTTCGGCATGTAAGTATGCACTAAGTTCGCTGAAATAAAATGTATCACCGAAGTTCCAATTATTTATGTCGAAATATTCATCCATGGCTGTTAACACTGCGCTACGTATCTCGCTATCACTTGCAGCGGTAGTGCTGGTTTTTATAACCTTGATAGTTGATCTCAACGCTTCAGCAGCTTTAGGACCGAATAATGGTTTGAACACTACGCTATTCATTATCACGCTATCACTTAACATCTTATAATCATTTACCTGACCATAAGCAGTGTTAAGTTCATTGATAGTTGGTCTTTCGGGTTCTGGTACAGTGTTACTAGTATCATTAATATAGTTTTGATAGGATCTATAATAACTTTCAGTAACTACATATAAGTCTATAATATTTGTAGTTGTAGGATCTATTCTTGTTGTATTATTGCTATTATGTCTATATTGATAGCTCATACCTTGACGACCGGGTTGCATAGTATACTGCGGCTGCACTACGAGGCTATAACTAGGTGTGGCAACTGTTCTATCTTGAACAGTTTTATAGAACACATCATATTCACCTGTTGAATTTGTTTCGCTATATGCATAAAATAACTGACCTAACGGGTATTCATATTTCACTATTTCAATCTGAGATTTTGTAGGATATATGTAAACAACATCAGTAGACGGAATCAACTGTCTTCTTGTTAATGAAACTGCATCCTGCAATGTTTCAAAGAAACAATATATACCGGTATTTGCTGCACCAGGTGTGTATCCAGTTATATAGTTGAAAAAATCTGGATTTAAAACTATCTTTCTATCATTGACATCAGTGCTTGCTACTTCTACTTGGAAATCGTTGATATATCCATCGCTTTCTACAGTCTGTCCTATGATATTAACTTTGATGTTTCTTCCTAACGCACTATTACTATTAGGTAGACTATTAGTTGACAACATGCTTATGTAATCTTGTAATATTTTTCCAGAAAAAGGATCATATACTAACTCATTAGGAGATAGTGTAAATCTTGTATCAATGACACTTCCAAAATAATATGTTATTGCTCTATATTCTACGATATATCTATTGTCGGTTCCTTGTTGGCTTGTGAATCTAACAAACCAATCTGGATCTTCAAAAGGCTCTATAGTCCAACGATCTTGATCTATTGTTTTGCTATTATTAAATACCAAACTAAAATTTTGTTGCAGGTCTAATCTTATTACTGCTTCTTCAATCAACCCAATACTAAATGAGTTATCGAATACAGGTATGACTTGTGATAAAATAGCGCCTGAAGGAATGTAACCATTTAATGTTACAGGGCCTGATCCATTAGGAAAATTTCCTTGACCATTATTAGTACCATCACCTATGACATTTAAAACTGTTGTCCATAAGAATGTTTGATCACTAGGTGTAGGAATACCTGATACTAATCTACTTTCATTATTAAAATAAAATCCAGTTGGTGCAGTAAACTTACATAAAGCCCCTGTAGTCACATACTTGACATTATGTGAGTTAAAAGTTCCCAACTGAGTAGGTAGTTCTTGTGCGCCGGATATAGTATAAAAATATCCGTTTTCACTATTAGCATCTACTATGCTTGTATTCCAGATAACTGTGCCATCACCGCTAGCAGTGTTCACATTATAACGTGGATAGTTCTGTATATAATATTGATTAGCCTTGACGTTTGCTAATACGTTGCTTAACTCAGTTGTTAAAAATGCACGTATATCATTTACCGTAGTGATGTTTAAACTTAAAAATCCGTTCTCATCATCTTCCCATAAACCCCCGTCATCACCGAATGTATTGGTGCTGCTATATTTTCCCGTAGCATCAACCAAATCAAGATTCTTAGATATACCTATGCTGCTACGATTGATCGCTTTTGATTTTATTATCGAACTGTATAATGTATATGGGAAGTTATTATAGTCTTCACCATTGACCATACGATTTTGTGTATAATATCTTGTAGGTGCACGTTGTTTAATGTCAGCTATGCTTTCACGTGCCTGCGCATTGCTTACTGGTGTGCCCAATGCTAGCTGGCAAGTCATTGTTTCTATTCTTCCAACTCTGCTGACATAACTGAATGCAACTGTTATACCATTCATCTCGGTTGGATCAATAGTATACGTCAATCCATTGCTGGATCTTACATAAGCCCTAAATGTTCCTACAGGTATTTTGCTGAACACGCCGTCACCGAAAATATAAGTTACCTGATCATTAAAGCGGCTGTTGACTTGAAATATTTCTCTGCGTGATGATTCGGTCTGTAGATATGCATCGGCGTATATGTTTTCAACTTTTTCCCAAACTATATTAGTATTATTATTTGTATTAACTTGATATAACCACGTGTCTGTATTGTTTACACCTTGTATATCTATGTCTACAGCTTGATTTGAAATCTGCTGTTGTAAAACGAAATCGTAGTTTTGTAATGAGCCTTGTTTGAAATAGAAAAAATATCCGGTATCTGCACTACCATAACCTAGTTTATCATTTCTATATAGAATATTAAAACGTTCTATAGGCGCAGGAGGCGTTTCATAAATGTAATCTTCATCTACACTTGTAGCACTAACAAGTTCAAAGTTCATATTGATGTTATCTACTGTGCTAGTGAAAGGTATTATAGGTAATACATCAGGCGGTAACTGTATAGCATATTCGCTAGTGATTATACCTAATAGGTCACTGACATTTCCCGGTCGACCTATTCTTTGTGAGTTTACTAAGCTAGCATTGATAATAGTGTTAAACTGTTCTAGCCAGTTAGGATTTGCTGGATCATTCCATAATATAGGAAGATTGCTAAGATTCACACCATTTAAATCATTTATATTTTGAGTGGTTTGTATGCTTATGATTTTAAGGTATCCTTCAGCACATAAGTTACGTTTTGGAGTATAGCTTACAAGATTTGCTAACTTGATAACACTATCACGGCGTTCGGCAGTATCTAGAAAGTTTTCACGGGCATTCAAATCGTTTCTAAATGCTAGACCCTGACCCATGAAAGCCATGACATCTAGCAATGCGATAAACTCGCTGCTTTCTATATAATCGTTAAATGTCTCGGGATAATATAGGCGTAGATAGTCTATGAAACTTTTACGTAATGTTTCATAATCGTAGCTACGGAAGTCTGCTTGACGGAAAGTTTGATAGATTGCTTTCCAATCATTCACTCCGAATATCGCGCTTTGTCTATCACTTGTCGCCATAGTTAATCTCTATTTTTAATATTTATCAATACCTAAAAACCGAGTTTTTAACCTTATTGGATTAAAGCTCTAGAACTTGTGCCGTCGAAGTAAATGCTTACGATTTGAGCTTGATTATAGGGCGAAACTGATAGTTCTATCTCTACTAATATGCCGTTTTCTTGCGGGAAAGCTTTTACATAGTTTAAATCAAGCCTTGGGTCTTGGCTAGCAACTCTACGTATCTCATTCTCTAACTGAAACTGCATATCAGTAGTGTTGGGTTCAAAGACGTAGGACCACAACTTAGTTCCATATTCAGGTTGTCCTACTTTTTCTCCCTGTCGTATGTTTAATGCATTGATAAAGTCTTGTAAAACTAAAGGAGTATCAACCATCCTGAACTTTTTACCGAATACAAGTCCTTTTAAAATAGTACCTGTACCGTCATCCTGCCCATTAATAGCATTAGTAGTCTTGGGCTTGTTAGCGTTTATTGTGCTGAATCCTATATAGTTTGCCATATAATATTATTTAGCCCCCGCTTCTTTGAGATTTGATAACCACTTCATTAAGTGTGTTGTCAGCCTTAGTTTTAGCTTGTTTATCTGCCATCTCATTTAAATCATTAATGCTAGAGTCTTGGAACTCCGGATACTCCTCTAATAATGCGATAATCTGATTTCCTAAATCTATCGCTACTTTACCTAATTCCTGCATCTTATTATAAGCTGGTTCCTTTTGTGGATCATTCTTTACACCATAATCTCGTATATAGACAAACCTGTCTCTAGCTGCATAGAAAGTTGCTATTGCTGCCTGTTGTTTAGGTCTTAATACTCCCCATTTATCTAAGAACTCAGCCTTACGTTTTTCTTTTTCTTCTACACTCAACACTGCAGCTTCGCTTATCTCTCCTGTCTGATTAGGCGCCGGTATACCGGGATCACCTAGCTGGTCTTTAGTCGCGGCATCTACTGAGCCTCTGTTAGTAGTGTTAACCGCTATAGTAGGTAGAGATACCTGGCTAGCGCCACCTCCCACAGAGCTTACCGCACTCTCTATCTGCGAGGCTGCTCCAGAAGGTAATCCTGATTTCACTAGCGATGAAAGTCCTCCGCCTGCTTGTTTGAGTTTATCTAGTGCGTTTGGGGCTTTGAGTCCGTTAAGTGCGGCAGCTCCGGCATCCTTTATTGCTCCTGTCAATCCTTTACCTGAGCTTAGAGCTCCTGCTGCAGCGCCTATCGCCCCGCCTACTGCGCCTACTACGCCGCTGACCGCGCCAGTCACTGCTCCTAATGCTCCTCCCACAACGTTAGTTAACGCTGATCCTGCAGTACCTCCTATAGCATTACCCACTGTTCCTACAGCTCCTGTCAATGCTCCGCCGACAGCACCTATTACTCCGGTAGTTGCGTTTGTCGCTTTATTGACAACATTGGCCACAACGCCTACGCCTCCCGGCAAACTAGTGACGCCGCTAGAAGAAGCAGCACTAGATGCTGCCTGAGCACCGCTTTGCACTGCCGATGCTGCAGTCGCTAAACCATCTCCTCCAGTAACTTTAGTCGCAGCCGATGATATAGTTCCTGCGACTCCTGATGCTGTTGTTGCAGCGGCTGTTCCTGCATTAACCAAGCCACCAACAGCAGCGGTTGTTGCCGTACCTATTGTTGCAGTAGCTTTGCTTAGTATGCCGCCGGCAGCCCCTGCTGCGCCCGATATCGCCGTAGTCGCTGCGCTAGACGCAGTGCTTGCTACTGCATTTTTAACGACCGCTGCTCCACCGGTAGCACTTAGCGCGCCGGGTATTTTAGATCCTACTGCTGCGTTTACTGCACCTTGGACCCCCGACCCAAGCTCGCTGGCTGAAGCCTCAGCTTTTGCCGCAGCTTCTTTGGCAAGCTTAGTTAAGTTTTGAGGTTTTCCCGCCTGCATTGGTTTAAATGATGCTTTGATTGCTTGGAACGCGCCGGCTGCTGCGCCTGCCGTTTGTGCTATAACGCTTTTTACTCCTACTGCTAAACTTGCTACTGATTCTGATATTCCACCTAATGCTCCGGCTGCGCCTTCTGCTAGCCCTGCAGCTAGGTTACCTGACTTGATACCTTTTAGTACACCACTTACTGCTCCACCTACTGCATTACCTAATCCTGCTGCAGCACCTAAGGCTGCACCTGCTGAAGCTGTAGCTGCACCCGCTAATCCGCCTACTAGACTATTTGATATACCTTTAACTGCGTTCACTGTATTGCTCACGCCGCTAGTAGCACCTGCTGTAACTAGACCAGCAATCTGTGTAGGACTTTCTTTGCCGGTTATTACGCCTGCGTTGGTCAAACCTGTCTGCGACTGTTGTAGATTTTTTACCACAGCTCCTGCTTGAGCCTGCGTATTACCAACCAATGTGGGTAAAGTTTGTGCTCCTGCCTGCCCTGTAAACACAGTGGTTGGCATAGCTTGTTGTATATTTCCTGTCTTTTCTGCGATAGCTTGCACTACTGGCGCACTACCTGCCTTTAATACCCCGGCTGCCTCTAGATTTTGTGGTGTAGATGCAAACTGCCCGACACCAACTTGTGTACCTGAGGCTGTAGCAGCTATAGCTGTACCTGTCTTTGTTGCTGCCGATAATGGTCCTGCAGCAGCATTAGCAGCCACTGCGCCTAATACTGATTGTGTAGTGTTTTTGTCTATCGCATCACTTACCTTGCCTGTAGCCGGAACACTGGATACTGTAGCTGCTCCTACACCCGGAGCATCGGTAGCACCGGCTGCGGCATTTATAGATCCAACTGCGCTGCTAGGTGCGGCTGGTAGATTGTCTGCTGCATCCAAACTTACTTTAACGTCAACACCTTGACCTGCTGCTGACCATGGATAGTGAGCCGGGGCGCGAGAAACTATGGTAGTAAGTTTAGCAGGAGCGGCGCTAAATCCTGTTTCTTTATCAAACAATGTATCTGTCTGTAAAATCTTTTGTGGGGGCAATACTTCAGCAGGTATGGTAGATGTTTTACCAGAGTTTAGATTTACTTTACTACCATTGACAAATGCCTCTGCTGCTGATGCCATGCTTGCTTGCCCACCTGCATCAACACTAAATGCTCCGCCTACTTTACTTGTATGTTTTCCGCCGCTTGATAGTTGGTAATCGGTTCCTACTGTTTGGTTATATCCTTCTTCGCTAGCAACTTTTATATTAGTTGCTTGCACGTTTAGATTTTCACCTGCAAATATATTAACATTTCTATCTGCGTGTAAGTTTAAATCACCCTGTGTTCTAACGTTAAAACTGTTAGTGCTATAGATATCTACTGTGCCTTCTTTACCTAACTCTACATAACTTTGTCCATTGCTATGTAATATCATCAATGTTTGACCATCATCGCTCATCAATATCTGATGACCTAATGCTGTACGAATTCTTATTAGTTGGTCACGACCAATAATGTCACCGTCATCCATTACAAACGTATGACCGCCTCTGCGTGATACTACTTTTAATCCTTGTGCCTTTGCTGGATCTAGTTGTTGTGTTATCGTTTCATCGTCGTAGCCGCCTTCGTATATAGGGCGTCCAGGTGTGCTTACACCCCAGCCCACTCTACTTGCTGCTTCACGTTGTGCCGAACTTGATATGGGTCCACGTATAGGGTCACGTATGATACCTTGTTGTGACATGATAGCAGCTTGATAACTATGTACAGGTTTAGGGGCTTTAATATATTCTGATGTCTCTGATACTGCTTTATTATTGACATTGATGTTAGTTACTGGTAAACGTTTAGCTCCACCATAACTCTTAGCTTCTCCTTCATTAGGAACTATGTTATCCGTAGCACCTATAGCAGGAACCATTTGCAATGCTTCAGGTTCAGGTATACAACCTATATAATAACCATATTGCATTTGCCCTGCTACAAATATACATATGACTTGCGTGCCTATATCCGGTGGGCTATGCCATTCACCATAGCTAGATGGGTTAGCTTTATATGTGCCGAAACTATCATTGCTTCCTTCTGCGGATGTCCTTCCATAGAAAGGACTCATGAATCTCATAGGACGCCAGTTATTTCTATCGTCAGGATCAAGACCGCTGTTATCAGCTATGTAAACAAATATTCTACCTGCACGTTGAGGATCAACATTATCTTTAACAATACCAATCATTGGTACGCTGTTAATGACTGTTCCTCCTGCATCAGGTTTAGTATACTGTGCCTGTCCTCTTGGTTTGAAGTCGTTTGTATATCCCATTTTTATTATCCGTTAGGAAAGCGTTTTAATATATTCTGTCTACGCCTTTCAAATGCTTTTATTAAACGTAGCTTGCCTCTTTCACTGCCCCTGTATATTTTTAGGTTCGCAGCAAGTTCTCTATTAAGTCCTTCTATCAATCCATCTCTTGAAAGGCTCTTAGCCCAAGGTGCATCTCTGTCGCCTGCACCGTATGCAGTGCCCCATGGTTCAGGTGGAGCCGGTAATCCAGAGCCGCCGCTGGGGCTGACCGGTTGTGCTTTTGGAGTTCCCACTGCTTGCTGTGATTGCGGTGTAGTGGTTGGATTTTGATCGTTTGCCCGCTCTTCTGCCACGCCTGGGAACGTATTGATATTCAAGTCTAGTTCTTGTCTAAATACTCCGCCGTTGAATATTGAAGTCACTGATCTTACCATGTAACTCACGCCCTTGACCATCTGTGCTATCTTATCTGGATATCTCCAGAATCGTATACTTTCATTGATAGTCATCAAGCCTTGATTTGTGAGTTCTGTTCCTGTGATTTTACCGGTACTGCTTACACCAGTTCTTCTAAAACCATAATCTCTAGCTTCTTTAAAATCTATTTCAATGAATACTTGTCCACCGTTAGCATTAATAGTAAATCCATCACTATTATAAAATCTGTTATATATGTCTTTGACACTTGTGCTTTGATCTGGCATCAAATAATCTGGGTCTCCCATGATCATAAGTTTTGCTTCAGCATATGCTTTAGGATCATATAGGTCAGTCATATATGCGCTAATAGCTTCAGCACCTAATGGATATTTTCCAGATTTAGGAGCTGCCTGTACCTTGCCGGGCTCTACAGTGATCTGCGCTGCACCACCTTTAGCCGCACTGTCTTGATCACCTTCGGGTGGTATCAATGCTACATTGAAATAAGTGTTATCTAAGTTTTGTGTGTATGATAAAACTTCTGTATTATTACCGGTAAAATAATAATCATATCTTTTATGTGGTCCATAATACGGTACGCCTAACTGCGTATAAGAATTTTGTATGACCGGTGTTTGATATGTTTGTAACACAAACTTAGTATTACATGCGAACTTAGCGAATTTAGGGTCATAAGTAAATTTCGTGCATTCTACACTGAGGTTATACCACGATACGTAACTTGATTGACTTGGTGGTAACGCATAATCAGGTTTGCCGTCAGTGCTTGGTTGTAACGCATTTTTTTGTACTTCAATCAAAGCTTTTTCTAGATATGAGCTTTGTGATATCAATCTTTGTACGGCTTGTACTATTGGTTCACCTCTTTCAACAACAAATGTCCTTCTTGCTGCTTGCGGCGTGGCATTTTCTGCTGTAGCTGCGTTACTCTCGCTAGTAGTTTTTGCGTTGCTGCCTGCCCAAGTTAGTTTGTCTAGATCAGCGGGACTTACTATAGTGGCATCTTTTATTGATTGTATGTCTTCATCAGTTCCTATAAAATCAAACTCAAATGTATTAGGCAACGCTCCGGTGAGTCCAGCTTGAGTAGCATTGTATTCATTGAGGTATGTAGCAAACTGTTCTAGTAACTCTCCTACTTTGCTACCTTGTAGTGTGCAACCTGTATCACATATGCCCCTAGCCATACCTAATGCAGTGGTAGGAGCTATTGATCTTGCCTGTATGCTATAAACTGTTGCTTTACCATCAAGCTTAAAAGATATACTGGTAATCATTATATCATAAAATCTTTCATAGATGCCACTACCGTCAGTACCAACTTTAATATTCAAACCAGAGTTTGATTCTTTGCTTGTTATTGGTCTACCGTTGCTATCTAAACCTTGAAATCTGATACCTAACATGAAAAACTGTTTAGTAGCGTTTTCAAGACGTTGAAGATTTGCCGTGTTACTAGTTGCCTTAAGTTGCTCACTAGCTCTTTTAAGATTAGATATAAAACTAAATCCATATGGTTCTATAACTTTAAACTGTATATCTGTGACGTTGGTTGCAGTCATAGTATCTTTACCACTAGTAGCAGTGACTATTCTTAGATCATCAATATAATAGTCTAACTCAAAACCATCTGCTCTCAGTGCATCGTTTTCTATGCCACCGCTTTGCACTAATAAAAATGATCCACTAGTCCTACTATCACCGCTAGCTGTACCGGCATTTCTTATAGCGTTTATATCTCTACGTCCTGAACTAATAAACGCATCATATGCATCTGGACTTATTATATAAAGAGATATCTGATATGTGTAGTTAGGAAACTCGCCCAGTGGATTGAATAATCTTTTGCCCGGTTTATCTTGTACTGAGTTATTTGATGGGGTGGTCGGGCCTGCTGCTCCCGGACCGGGTTTTTTATCGGTGCCTGCACCTTGCGATGGCTGTTGATTTTGATCTGGTTTTAAGCCTGCAGATTTGTCGTCATTTGCAGCGTTCTGACTTTTATCGCCTGTTCCTGCAGCCGGTTGTCCTGATCCAGATGTTGTTGGTGTGGTAGTGGGACCAGTGGCACCGGGAGTTACGCTTGTAGAGCCGGGCGCGGCTTGTGGGTTTTGAGCTAGACTATTAATCTCTTTGCTTTTAGCTGATAGTATGGCTCGTATCGCATCTCTGTCGCTTACTGCTACTCCGAACAGGGCTCTACCGCTGTCTATGCTATTGTCAACTTGATTTTGTACGCTTCTTGACGCTTGATTTCTTAGGTCTACCGCATCATTAAATGCAGGTTGTGCGCTATTGTTCCAATCGGTTCTAAGTACATCTAACTCGACTTGTATTTTGGATATCTGATCTTTTGCGCCGGGAGCGTTTATGTCTAAACTTTGTGCTTGTTGCAATAAGGCTTGCATTCTTGCAGCAATAGGATCTGCTGCGGAGCGAAATAAGTCTAGTTGACTTGTGATTTGCTGTACTGTGACCGCCATACTATATGCCTAGGACGTTTTTCAATGTGCTAAGTGTCGGCAGGTATATCGTTATACCTGATATAAGATTGAAATAGGGATCTGGACCTAATACGTTTGGATTCCTTGCAGCGAGAACCCACCATAATCTACTATCACCATACATATCATATGCCAATAAGTCAGGTCTATACTCATATACTTTAGGTACTATGAACTCAACATCACTGGGGTTGAATGGTATGGGCCTTTGTATCATCACATCAAGGTAGTTACCATCTACAACATTTGTTATATTATATGGACTAGTTGCTGGATATAAGTCGTTGCTTGCCATTACCAGACACCTCCTCTACCGGGTCTATCTTTGCCTACTAGCAACTTGCCAGTAGCATACTCTTTGAGACTGAATGCCTGGCTGACATCATTTCTAGCGACTACTGGGTGCGCCTGTATAGTTAACTGTATTTTTGTAGGAATGTATGTGGGAGTCACTGTACCTGATGACACCGTGCTATATGTAGGTTTGTTTGGTACTCCACCTGCTGCTACTGAGCTAGGGCTTTGTGACATTCTTTGATTAGGAGGACTATTAGTATCATTAGGTGTATTGCCGGGTGATTTATTTACCAATGGAGCAGTGGTTATATTCGTAGTCGCTCTTATATAATCTACATCGGGAGGTAATACATATGTAAAGTTTGATATTAATAATGGATGCATGTTAAACTGAAACTGACCTAATCCATATAAGTAACAAAGCGGCGGTGGCGTTCCTGCTTTAGGATCCTGATCTTTACCATAAAACATTTTAGTTACAGTTCTGAAAAAATGTATCACTGCTAGCAAGTAGTTAGCTTCATGTGTATCTTGCGCAGTAAAATCTGCTGTGATGGTAACATTGTCTACAGAACTATTTCTATATTGCCATATCTTGTAGTTGCTATGTGTTACATCTGCTGGCTCATAATTAGCAGCATATGTGACATTGATAGTCGGTGTATATGGAAATATAACACCGTCGGTAGCTCTTAATGGTGCTAATATGCCGCTAGGCTGGCTGTCTGGTAAATCGTATAGGTACTGCGCACCTGGTGCTAACGCTAATCTTACACGCCAATCGCCTTCTAATGCATAGTTAGCTGCGTCTTGTCTATTGGCTTGGGCTCTTGCATTTTCTGTGCTACCTGATAATCCTCTATTAGTTCCTTCACTATAAGGAGCTGCCCTACCAGAAGACGGTCCTGCTGTTCCAGATGCGCCGCTAGCTCCTGTAACGCCCGATGTTCCTGGTACTGGTTGAGGTCCAGTGGCTCCGGACGCGACTGGACCTGTAGCACCTGTTGCTCCGGTCGAACCTTGAGATGCTGGTGCGGATCCTGGCGTTCCAGTACCTTGATTATTTTGAGTTGATGTTGCTTTTTGTGTCTCTTGTTCTTGCTTTTTTAAATCAGAGGCTTTAAACCTAGTTGATCTTTCATCGCTATTTGCATTAAATGCTACGTTGCCTGCTTGACTTGCTAGATTATCAGCTCTGTTGGATGAGGTTAGACACCTTGCCTCTAAGGCTTTATACTTAATGTCTACTAGGCGATCTTTGACTCTAGTCGCATCACTACCTATACTTCCAAACTGACTCGCAAGTGCGTTAGCGGCATCTGAGGCTGTTAGAGAAGATTTTTGTCCAACCGCGGTGTCATAGTCGCTTCTTAATCTATTTAAAATAGATAGTTCTTGATCTATTTGAGCGTCAAAACTGCTACAATCTGCCATTATTATTCTCTAGTTCAGGGTTCACATGCGTATAAATAGCATGTCTGTGTATTATTTATCGCCCTAAAAATCACCAATATTGTATTCTAGGCTTGACATTTTATGTCAAGTCGTGTATCATTTTTACAACAAATAACAAGAGGTATTATGTCTACAGCGAAGAAACCTGTCAACTATCTAAACAATAAAGATATTTTAAAAGAGATTCATGCAAGCAAAACTAGTTATTGCTGCTATAGCCGACAAGAATATCATCAATATGATCTAATCATCGACATGCCG
>Ga0172364_10001084_pt1 | contig 20595 bp, 23 predicted proteins | sample LakKivSesite10cm_FD_114545 | JGI IMG/M metagenome (GOLD analysis project Ga0172364, IMG submission 114545) | Sediment microbial communities from Lake Kivu, Rwanda - Sediment site 10cm | ecosystem: Environmental > Aquatic > Freshwater > Lake > Sediment | place: Rwanda: Western Province, Lake... | reverse complement strand
CCACGGTAACCTCTTTCATCCCCTTGTAGCCCATCTCCTGATGGCAAGTCGGACAGAGTGGTCCTGGTACAGGGCGGGTGGCTTCCTGCTCCCGGAGCACTACTTCGGCCATGCGCTCGCTCAAGCGCTGGCGCAGCTTCAGCAACACATCCTCCAACTGGGTCAGGGTAGGCGTCGGTGTATTCTCATCCCACTCCAGTAGTTCCTCGATCATCACCTCTGCCTCGGCCAGCAGTGTGGCCTTGACTTGGTCACGGTTGTGTCTCATGACGGCCCTCCTCAGATAAAAATGGGGTTCTGCAAGCCGCTATTATGCCACCGTTTTCCCCAAAACTGAAATGCACCCTTCCGCAACGAGAAATGCGAAAGCCTGGGCCGGCTGTCACGGCGCCCCCCACTGGCGTGGGGGCTTGCACAGGGACCGGCACGAAGCCCTCGTCGCAGGCGGGGGTCTGGTCGCGGCTGCGTCAGGCCTGGGTGGGCTGTCACGAGACCACCTACTGACGTGGGGGGCTTGTTAGGCCACGGCTACAGATAGGCGTGCGCCTGGTACCACGCATAGGCCCGCTCCACGGCGACGCGGAACGGCGTGTGGGGAAAGCCCAGTTCCTGCTGCGCCTTGCGATAGTCGCAGTAAATCTCCACCCCGCTCAGGCGCACCTGCTCAGCACTGCAGAGTGGCGGGCCGGGCCACAGCGCGTTGAAGCCATCCGTCAGCAGTGCGATGACCCCATTGCCGGGCGCGGCAGCGTCGCCAATGGCCGCCGCCCGCCCACGACCTCGGCCGCCGTCTCCGTCGCGGCCCGGTGGCTGACGTTCTCGCCGTCCAGAAGGTACCGCTCGCCCGTGCGCCCTCGTTCGGCTGCCAGGACGTGCCCCTCGCCGACCGTCTCGACGCCCGCCCAGTTCAGCCCGCCCGCCGACGCAAGCCAGGCCAGTCCCCGCCGCACCTCGCGCAAGAGGCTGCCGCCGATAAAGTGGACGTCGCGCGCACCGATAACACCGGTGGGGTTGACGATGACCGCGTAGTCGCGCGCCAGGAGCGCCGCCACGACGTTCGCGCCGACGCAGCCGCTGGCTCCGGTGACGAGTGCTCTGAGTAGCGTGGTTGCTACAAACGTAGTATAATCACACTGGCCGTCGTACGGCCACTTTGGTGATTTGTCGTTTCGGATCCAAGAACGGGGACTGGAGGTGGGACAGTGAAACTGGAAGACTATTTTGACTTTCTCGCGCCCAACGACATTCGGATCAAGGGTACCCGGGTAGGCATTGAGACAGTCCTGAACGACTATCTGGGACTAGGTTTGTTCCCAGAAGACATCGTCCTGCGCTATCCCACGCTGAGCCTGGAAGCGGTGTATGCTACGATTACCTACTATTGGCACAACCGGGAGCAGGTAGATGCCTACTTGCAGGCGTGGAAGGAGCACGGTGAACGCCTACGCCAGGAACAGGAACGCAACCCATCCCCTGCTGTTCAACGCCTGCGCACGATAATCCGCCAGCGTCAACTGGAATCACATCCCTCCCTCGCCTTGGGCCGATGAGCACGCCAGGTTTCCTGATTGACGAAAACCTGCCCCCGGTCATTGCTGTACAGGTGCACCAGCACGAGTCACGCATCCAGGCTTTGGCTATCGGCCAACCAGGAGCACCTTCCAGGGGCACCTCAGACCCTCAGCTCCTATGCTGGATCGAAGAGAATGATTACTTACTCGTTACGAACAACAGGACCAGTATGCCCGGTCACTTGCGCGATCATTTGGCTGTCGGTAGGCACATTCCTGGAATCCTGGTAGCACCCTTTCCCCTGGATATTGGCGCACTGATCGAGGAACTGATTCTGATCCATGGCGCCAGCCAACCGGACGAGTACCGGGATCAGATCGTATACCTGCCCCTTCGTTGACAAGGCAGAGCACTGGAACAGACAAGAAACGCACCACCCTGCCTACAGGCGGTCATAAACTGCATCCTCCTCGCCGTCCCACGCGCGGGCAAAGGCCGCCTCCGAAGCCTGCATCGCATTCCACACCAGCGCCTCGTTAGACAATTCTTCATCGTCAAGGATAATGACGAGCAGGCGTGTATCAGGTTCGAGTTCCACCTCCACGTCCAGTAGAATCTGGGCACCGTCGAAGTGAGCCGGAACAGTTGTCAGTACTTTGTTCATCTGTCAGTTCCTACATCAGTAGTTCCTCAAGACAAGTGGCAAGTATACCCGCCATGCGAAGCGCCAGGCAGCGATGTCACACTCGTCGCCGATCCAACAGGTCCGCTCCAGGTAGGGCCTGGTGGCAACGCCGTCGGCATAAAAGTAGAGGGGGATTATGACTGCGTCAGTCTCGGCCAGGATCTCCTCGGCCTGCTTGTAGAGGGCTTTCCGGACGTCGGGGTCCTGCTCCCAAGCCGCGTAACTCACGAGGCTGTCGTAGGTGCTATTCGTCCAGTTGCCGAACCTACCACCGCGGTTGTGAAGGATTGCATCGGAGAGAAAGTTGTGGGCGTTGCGGTAGTCCCGGCACCAGGCAAACCTCCAGACCTGGAATTCGCCCTCTCCGATCACATCACTATATTCCTGCCAGGGCAGGCTTTGCAGGGTCACGCTTACTCCCAGCGTGGTGTACCAGTTGTCGCGCACGTACTCGGCAATGGCCTCGTGGCCATAGGAAGAATTGAACCACAGCGTGATCGGCGGCAACCCCTGACCATTGGGGTAGCCAGCGGCGGCCAGCCATTGCTGCGCCTGGGCCGGGTCGTAGGGGATGCCTATCCCTTCAGCGTAGCCGTCCACGTAGCCAAAGACACCCGGCGAGGTGAAGGTGAGAGCCGGCTGTTCGAAGCCGCGAGTTACGTTCTCGATGAGCCCCTGGCGATTCGTGGCTGCGATGAACGCCTTGCGCACCAGGGGATTGTCAAAAGGCTCCAGGGAGGTGCTGAAGCCATAGTAGTAGGTGCAGGGGACAGGCTGGATGTGCAATTCCCGGCGCAACAGGGGATCCAACGGGGTGTTAATCGTATAAGGTACTGTGACTATGTCCAACTGGTTGTTCAAGTACATCTGCCCGGCCGTGTCTATGTCCACAATCCACATTTTCACCCGTGCGATCTGCACGTTGGCGGCGTCGTAGTACGTGGGGTTTTTTTCCAGAAGGATGTGGTCGTCGTGGGCCCATTCGGCCAAACGGTAAGGGCCGTTGGTGACGATGTGGGCAGGTTCTGTCCAGGTGGGCACACCGTGCGCCTCGATCGCCCACTGGGGCATCGGGCGGGCAATCCACATCGCGAGAATGGAGAGGACGTAAGAGGCCGGATATTCCAGGGTGACGCGGAGCGTGGTGTGGTTCACGGCCGTTACGCCGACCTGGTCGGGGTCGGTGATGGCCCCATCGTTGTAAGCCCCGGCGTTCTTGATAATGGACGTGAGGGGATAGGCCCAGGCTGACTGGGTAGCGGGATCAAGCGTACGCAGGATACCGTAGCGCACGTCCTCGGCGACGACCGGGTTGCCGTCGCTCCAGGTCACGTCGTTGCGCAAGGTGAAGGTATAGACGGTGCGATCGACTGAGACGGTCCAACGGGTGGCCAGTTCGGGCCGTATCTCACCGGTCTCGTCGTCCAGGTCCACCAGGCCGATGAAGAGTTGCTCAACTACGTTGATGGAGATCGAATCGGTTACCCAGGCCGGGTCCAATGTGAAAGGCTCCCCGGCCAGGTTGAGGTTCAGGGTGTGAGGGGGGCTGGCTGTCTGTGTACTGACGCTCCTTTGATCAAGTGCCGATCCCCGGGCGGCCACGGCCCACGTGAGGGCCAGGCCCGAGCCTACTGCAAGAATGAGCAGAAAAGAGGTTCGTGCTTTCATTGGTCTTGCTCCCTCTTTTGACCTGTTTCAAGATCCAGGGGTTCGCCCGGCGTTGTCCACGGCAATGAAGCGTAGTATAATTACGTTAGCCAGCACTGCTACGAATGTGTTGTTTCGGATCTGATGACAGGGAGGTGGGGCAGTGAAACTGGAAGATTATTTTGACTTTCTCGCGCCCAACGACATGCGCCTGAAAGGACATCGCATCGGCGTTGAGACTATTCTCTTCGACTACCTGTGGCAGGGATTGAGCGCTGAAGAGATTGCTCTGCGTTACCCGACCATTTCATTGGAGCAAATCCACGCCACACTTGCCTACTACTGGCGCCATCAGGCAGAGATGGATGCCTACTTGCAGGCTGCCGCAGAACATGAGGAACGCATGACCCGTGAGCAGGAGCACCATCCATCTCCGGCAGCAAAGCGTTTGTATCAGATCATCCAGCAAGGCCACAGTGCAGCCACATCATGAGCGAATGCTGTTTCTTGCTGGATGAGAACATGGCTCATCGCACCATCCGCAAGTTGTTGCTCCAGCGTGAGCCAGGAATACAGATCCTGGTCGTCGGTGAGCCGGGTGCACCACCCTTGAGTGCACCAGACCCTGAGCTGCTGACCTGGGCCGAGGAACGTGGCTGTCTGCTGGTGACCAGGAACCGGGCGAGTATGCCGACGCACTTGCGAAATCACCTGGCTGCCGGCCGGCACGTACCCGGTATCCTCGTCGTGCCGCAACGCATGGCCCCCTGGCAGGTCAGTGAGCAGTTGTATCTGCTCTGGAGTGCCAGCCAGCCGGACGAGTATCAGGATCAGATCGTATACCTGCCTCTGCACTGACGCAGAAGTCAGTTGTTCAGAAGGACTTGAGCGAGAGGCACCGGGGCAGGCCATGGCCTGCCCCGGCGCTGGTTTCTATATCAGTAACTCCTCAAGACTACTGGCAGGTACATCCGCCGCGTCTCACCCAGGACGGCGAAGAGTGAGAAGTGATCTACTTCGGCGGTGATCAGATTGTCAGCGACGTTCACGCTGCTGGCGATGCCTTGCTGTGACCACTGGCTTGCTTCTTCGTTCCACCAATAGAGCCCCAATGTATCTTCAACGGCCGGGCCTTTCTCGGTGTCGGTGTATTGCACAGTGATGGTGTAAGGCTGTGTGGGATCGGCGGGCTGGCCAGTGCTACTGTAGACGGCGGTGACATCGAACACGTGGCCAATGCCGGTCAGGTTGCCGCTGGGGGGCATCCCAGAGGCAGGCGACTGGGTGATGATTGCCGTGTCCGTGATAGCCCCGGCCGGAATCTGGATACTGGTGTTTCCGTCGTAGGATTCAAGTTCGCCGCCGCCGGTTCCGATCACGTCGCTCACGCGGGTGATGCGCCAGGTGGCAATATCGAACGGAAATGCCGGGTAAGTTCGCTCCAGGTAGGGCTTGGTCACGCCGACGCTGGTGTACCAGTAGAGGGGAATAATGGCCGCATCCTCGTAGCACAGGATCGTTTCCGCCTGGGCATACATATTCTGGCGTGTGACCGGATTCGTCTCTACGGCAGCGTTCTCGAGCAGGGTGGTGAACTCCTCGTTGCGCCACTGCGTGGCGTTTTCCTCGTGGCCGCCGATGGCGAAGACCTGGCGCGCCCAGTTGTTGGCGTCGGGGTAGTCCAGGCACCAACCCAGCCGCCAGACCTGCGGCGAGTCAGCGCTCAGGAGCGCGAGATAATCGCTCCAGTTCGTAACCGAGATGGCGACGGTGATGCCCAGCGTGTCTATCCAGTTCTGGCGGACATACTCGGCAATGCCCTCGTGGCCCCCGGGGGTGTGGTACATCAGGGTGATCTCTGGAATCTGGCCCACCGAAGTGTAGCCCATCTCGCTCATGTACGTCTGCAGTTCTACCCTGGCCGAATTCGGGCTGTACCCGATACCCGCGTTGGGGTGGCTAGCCATCGTCGGGCATCCCACCATGCCGGGCCGGCAGAACCACGGTGCCGGTTCCTGGACGCCCCCAACGGCGTTGTCGATCAACCCCCGGCGGTTAACAGCGTGTGAGAGGGCACGTCGCATGTGAACGTTGTCCACCGGCGGTTTGGAGGTGTTGAAGCCGTAGTAGTAGGTGCAGCCCATCGGCCCGATGTAAAGTTCCTGCGATAGCAGCGGGTCGGTCCTGACGTGGTAAAGATCAGCAAGCGACACATAGACCGTGTCCAGGTTGCTGGCCTCGTACTCGGTGAAGGCCAGGGACGCACCCAGCATCCACATCTTCACTTGCTCGATCTGCACGTTGGCTGCGTCGTAGTACGTGGGGTTTTTGTCCAGGAGGATGTGGTCGCCGTGGACCCATTCGGTCAGCCGGTAGGGGCCGTTGGTGACGATATTGGCTGGCTCTGTCCAGGTAGGTACACCGTGGGCCTCGATCGCCCACTGGGGCATCGGGCGGGCGACCCACATCGAGAGGATGGCAAGAATGTGCAGGCCTGGCTCTTCAAGGGTCACACGCAGCGTGGTGCTGTTGATAGCGGCCACACCGACCTGGTTCGGGTCGGTAATGGTACCCTGGTTGTAGGCAGCGGCATTCTTGATGGCGTTAAGGGCGTAGGCAAAAGGCGATCCCGTCGCTGGGTCAAGCGAGCGCAAGATGCCGTAGCGCACGTCCTGGGCAGTGACCGGGTTTCCGTCGCTCCAGGTGACGTCGCTGCGCAGGGTAAACGTGTAGACGGTGCCGTCGGGTGAGACGGTCCAACTGGTGGCCAGCTCAGGCCTTACCTGGGCGGTCTCATCGTCCAGGTCCACCAGGCCGAGGAAGAGTTGCTCGATTACACTCGCGGATGATGATGTAAAATCGGGGGCCAGGGCCGGGTCCAGTGTGGTCGGCTCTCCACCCAGGTTGAGGTTCAGGATTATGGGGTCACTGGCAGCAATGCTGCTTGGGTTCGGTGCTGGTTCCTCGGCCGCCGTGGCCCATGCCAGAGCAAGCACCAGGGCTGCTACGAGGATGGGTAGCAACAAAACTCGCGCTTTCATTTTCCTTGGCTCCTTTCATTCTGGTGTGGGGTCTGCAATCTTGACGCCTGTAGACTTTACCCCCTTTCGGTAGAGATGGCGGGTCATGCGCGATGAAGGTTGCTCTCTGCCCCCGGCGGGAAGCGCAGGTACGTTTCGGTCGCCCCCGACAGGTCGGCGTAGACGCCCCGGTAGGCCGGGGGCAGCAGCGCCGCCAGTTGGTACATGATCTCGTCGGTCATCTGCTGGCGCACCTGGCGGGTGACCTTCTCCCCGCCGGCATCCAGGTAGAACGGCTGTCCCACGACGATGTGAAAGTCGGTGCGGCGCAGGCTGCGCAGATTGCGCCAGAAGCGTTCGCTGCCATAGTAGACCACGGGCAGCAAGGGGGCGCCGCTGCGTAACGCCACGAACGCGATGCCAGGGTGCCCCCGCTGCAAGTCTCCGCTGCCGCTGCGGGTGCCCTCGGGAGCGACAGCCAGGATATGCCCCTCTTCTAATGCTTCCAGTGCCTGGCGCAGCGCGGCCACATCGGCCTCACCCCGGTGCAATGGAATGCCTCCCCACAGGCGGATCAGCAATGGCCCTAAGAGGGGATGGTCCAGGTTCTCGGCCTTCACGAAGCCGGTGATCGGGCGCGGCAGCAGGTGGGTGTATATCAGGGGCACCTCCATAAAGTTGATGTGGTTGGCGACGAGGATGAGCGGCCCCCGCTCCGGCACTTGAGCCAACTGCGCGCCATCTACCCGGCACAGGGTTCTCGTCAGGCCCCTGATCGTCGCCGTCACCACCTGGTAGGCCAGTGTCATGGGGTTTCCTCCTTCCTCCCCCGTCAGGGGGAAGTGGCAGAGATTCTTCGCGCCCGCAGGGCGCTCAGAATGACAGGGCGCCCGCAGAGTCTGTCATTCCGAGCGAAGCGAGGAATCTCGTGCAACTGCAGGGCGCTCAGCATGACAGGGCATCCGTAAGGCGCTCAGAGTGACAGGCGTCACGCGGCGGCTGCCGGTGGCTGGCAGATGAACTCGATCTGGCCTGGCAGGAGTTCGATCTCCAGCCGCTGCCCTGCCGCGCACAGCGTTTCCCCGTCCGCGTGGGCCGGCAGCGTCCCCTCGACCGCCGTCACGACGATGCGCTGCGTCTGCCCGGTCCGGATGGGTTCCTGGGTGGCCTGTGTGCCGCGCATAAAGTGAGGGATGATGGTAAAGATGCGCGCGCGGCTCACCTCGCGGGCGATACACAGGTCGAACAGGCCGTCGTCGGGCTTGCCCTGTGGGGCCATGAAGAAGCCGCCCCCCATCCGCTGCCCGTTCATGACGGAGACCATCAGCACTCGCTGGGTGAGCGTCTGTCCCTCGTACTCCATGGCAACGAGTGGAGCCTTGTAGTACAGGAAGACGGTCTTGAGCGTGGCGACGATGTAGGACGGGAAGCCGTGCAGCCGGGTCAGTTTGACCGCCTCGAAGCCGACGACGGCGTCGAAGCCGACGCCGACGCCGTTGCCGAAGTAGCGCCCCTGCGGGTAGTCGCCGCCGGTGACCCGGCCGACGTCCATCGTGTGGCGGTACCCCTGGGCCAGGACCTGGCAGCCCGCCTCTACGCCGGCCGGGATGCCCATGCCGTAGGCAAAGTCGTTACCCCGGCCCACGCACAGGATGCCCATCGCGCACTTCCTCCCTTCCCCAGGCGAAGGGTTGAGGGCCTTGGCCCGCATCAGCCCGTTGAGCACCTCATTGGCGGTGCCGTCACCGCTCACTGCGACGACGACGTCGTACCCTGCAAGGGCGGCCTCCTGCGCCAGTTCGGCGGCGTGCCAGGGCCGCTCGGTGCGCACGAGGTCGAAATCCAGGCCATATCCGCTCAAGAGATGCTCAATCTGGGGGATAGACCGCTCACCGGTTCCCCGGCCGGAAATGGGATTGACGATGATCTTGTATCTGGACATCGGGTGCAGAACCTCCTGGGATTCGCTGATGTTTCGAATCTCTTTCTTTGCGCCGGGAGCGTGCGATGCTCACAACTTTGCTAACGCTTGCCCCAGTTGTCGGACAACGGCTGATATGCTCTGTGGTTCTATGGCCACGTGCTGGCTCGGGGCATCCACAGGATGAAGATGCCACCCACGAACGTTATCGTAGTCTATCCCCCATACTCGCTCTGCATCCTTGATCAGGGCGAACGCCTGCGTCCCCGTTGCCTGGTTGTAGTAAGACGATATAGTCAAGGCCTCAGAGCCTCGTAGTGCTTCAGCGGAGTCACCGCCTGTTCCCAGGCCCAGAAATCCTGCTCAACATCCCAGGAATAAATGTCCTTGTCTAATGCTCCCTCCCGGCAGCGTCGGGAGAACTCGGCAAGGGTCATGCCCCATTTTTGCTCAAATCTGGCGACCGCCTCTTTCAGGGCGGCGATCTTCATATCCACATACTCGGAAAGCACTTTCCAGAGCGCTGTTTCCAGGTCCGGCGTCTGGGTCGCGCGGGTAATAGTTCACCCGGCCTCGGCGACATACTAATCATCGGTCTTCCGTGCGTGTTCACCATCTCCATGGCTGACTTGCCTCCACTCTGTTCACACTATCAATCCTCTTAAGCACCGATGATGAGTATAACATGAGTTGCAGTTAAGGACAAAGTGCACGGCATTTCTAAAGCGCCGGGCACCAGACACCTTGATATGGGTCACGGGACGTCCGCCAGGTCGAGAGATAACTTTAGATGTAAAAGCGCTCCGGGTCTACCTCGTCCCGCAGGAGGCGCAATTCCTCCGCCGTGGGCGGCTCGTTCTGGCCCACCTGGTCGGGGACGATCAACTCGAAGCCGGTGTTCTCGATTACCTGCTCGACCGTCACGCCCGGGTTGGTGGAGACGAGCCGCATGCGCTTCGTCTCCTCGTCGAAATCCAGCAGCGCCAGTGTGCTCACCACGCGGTAGGGGCCGGTGTTGGGTGGAAGGCCGGCCGCTTCGCGCGCACCGGGGCCGGTCAGATAGCCGGGCGTGGTGATAAAGTCCACGCGTGGGACGAAGCGGCGCGTGTCGTGCCGCATGATGATGATCGTGTGCCAGCACAGCGAGCCCACGTCGTTGCCTCCGCCGGAGCCGGGGAGGCGCACCTTGGGCGGGTGGTGCCGGGGACCGATGATCGTCGAGTTCAGATTGCCATAGGGGTCAATCTGCGCGCCGCCCAGGAAGCCAAAGTCAATGAAGCCACGCGCGGCGGTCTCCATGATGTCGCAAATGCCGGAGGCGGCGACGCCCCGGTAGAAGGTGCGGCTCTCGCCCACCGCGCGGGGCAGCCGCTCCAGGCGCGCCCCTGTCCCGCCAAACTCGAAGATGGGGATGAGGTTGGGCGTGTGCATCTTTTGCGCCAGGCTGGCGGCCAGCATGGGGATGCCGGTGCCGATGAAGGCAGTCACGCTGTCGGGCATCTGGCGCGCCGCGATGCAGATCAGGAGTTCTGTGGGATTGTATTCGAGCTCGCTCATCGCCGTCCCTCCTCGTCGGCCCGCAACATTTCCAGCCGCTCCTGGCCGACCAGATCCAGGTACTCCTGGTGGTTCGCCAGGTTGTAGATGTACTTGTCCAGGTAGACTTGCGTTCCCTCCTCCGTCTTCGACGTCTCGACCCACTCCCGCAAGTACTCCTCGTCCCGGGCGTAACAGTAGACCATCTCGCCGGGATGGGAACCGTAGGGGGCGTGGACGACGGCGTCCACCAGGTAGTAGGGGATGATTGTGCGGTCAGGGTAGCGGCGGATCTCCTCGGTGTCTACGATCTCTTCGGCGCTGACGACGAGCCGTTTGCAGGCGCGCGACATCTCGAAGGCAAAGCCCGAGATGCCCTCAACCTGGGCGTTGCCGTACTTGTCGGCGCGGTGGACGTGGATGAGGCCCACGTCGAGGATCAACGCGGGCAGGAGGCAGATCTTTTGGCCGGTGAAGGGACACTCGACCACCTTGGCGGAGCTGTACTTGAAGGTGTCGCTTCCCAACATGGCCCGCACGGGAATGAAGGGGACGCCCATGGCGGCGGCCTTGAAGCGCCAGGTGATGCCGCCGTTGGACCACTCGACGACCGACTCGACGCGGCCGCTTTCGACCTCACGCCGCAGCGCGTTGGAGGTGCCATAGACCTCCAGCCCGATGTAGGTGATGTCCAGTTTCTTGACCAGCCTGGCCGCGAACCACAGGTCCAGTTCGGTCACGCCCTGGCCGGCCACGCGCAGGTCCTTCTTGTTCTGCCGCACGACCTCGCGCACGAGCGTCATCGGGCAGCGCACGGTGCCGTAGAGTTCGGTGCCGATGTAGCAGCCATCGTAGACGAAGCGGGAGACGGCTTCCGCGTCCGTCATCACCTTGTCCACCAGCGCCCGCGACTTCTTTTCCCGGTTCCACTCGCGGAAGGCGTCCAGGTCAGGCGGCTGGATCAGTTCCCCGATGCCGGATTCGATGACGTGCAAGGCAAATTTCTCCTTCCTTGAGATTGGTAGATTGGTATACTGGTAGATTGGTGGATGTTCCCAATCTACCAATTTACCGGTTTCCCAGTTTCCCAATCTACCAGTTTACTCCTTTTTCTTTAGCGCTTGTCTGGCCGCGTGGGCATAGATTGAAGCGGGCAGTGCGTCAATCGCCTCGTTGAAGCGGCGGACGGCTTCGGCTTCGCGCCCCGTGCGGCGGCAGGCCAGGCCCAGGTTGTAGTAGCCAGCGGCCAGGTACCTGGCGCCTGGCCGCATCTGCTCGTCGGCTAACGCTTCCGCCAACGTCAGGTACGCGGTCTCTGGTTCGCGCATGTGCAACTGGGTCACGCCGCGATTGATGAGCACGATCTGGCGGCTGACGGCGTCGGGGCCCAGGCGCAAGGCGAACCGGTAGAGGTTGAGCGCCTGATCGTACCGTTTCCTGGAAGCAAGCCCGTTGCCCAGGTCCACCAGCAACCGCACGCGCATGGTGATCAGGTAAATGAGGATGAGGAAAAGGATGGGATGGACGGGCACAGTGGCGAACGTGAGCGCAACGCCGGCGGCGGTGACGATCAGCCCCTCGACGGCAAAGCGTGTGGACAGCCCCTGCCGGCGCATGAAGGAAAGCGCGCCAAAGCCGAGGAGGTATAGCAGGCCGACGAACAGGATCAGCAGGGAAGGGTGGAGGTTGGTAAACTGGTCCATTGGTAGACTGGTAGATTGGTACATTGGTAAACTGGTAGACTGGTAATTGGTAAGCGAGATTCCTCGCTGCGCTCGGAATGACGGTCTGCGCTTGGAATGACGGTCTGCGCTCGGAATGACGGTGTACAGTACAGGTACTTGGAATGACGTGTACAGGGCTCGGAATGACGGTGTGCAGATGCTACGCGAACAGGTATTGGGCGGTGCGCTGTAGCATGTCTACGCCGCGCACTTCACATTCAAACAGTGGCACGACGGCGCGCACGTCGGAGAAGCTGCGCCAGATCTCCTCCATGTAGCCGTCCTGCATGGCGACGCGGTTGAGCACAAAGTCGGGCGCGCCTTCGTCCACCATCGCTTTGTCAATCACCAGGTTCACCACCACGCCGCCCACCGGGATGCCAAAGTCCTCGAACCAGTTGATGAAGCGCTTGATGACGGCGATGGGCAGCGCCTCCGGCAGCGTGACGAAGAAGAAGGCGGTCTTGTCTGCGTCGGTGAGCAGCCCCTTGGCTTGTTCCATGCGCATGCGGAGGCCGAGGAGATAATCCATCAGGGGATCCTTCTCCTTCTTCTTGCTATAGGATAAGAGTTCCCGCAGCGACTTGGCCTCTTCGCGGCTCTGCATCATCTTGTTGACCCACATGCCGTACACGCTCGACATGCCTAGCAAGCGGCGAGCGTTGGCCGTAGGCGCGGTGTCGAAGACGTAGGCATCGTACTTGTCCTCGAACATGAGGTCAATCATGTTCTCGAACATGGCCGACTCTTCGAAGGCCGGGTTCATGGTCGCCGACTCGACAAATTCGTCGGCCTTGGTCTTGATGTCGGCGTACTTGAGGAACCACGCGATCTTCTGGGTCAGTTCTACCTTCGACCTGGCAATGGTGTCCTTGGTGTCAATCTCGTAGGCTTCCAGGTTCGGCGCCCCCTGCACGGGGGTTGGCGCGCCAAAGACGTCCTGGTCGAGCAGGCTGCTGAGTGAGTGCACCGGGTTGGTCGAGGCCAGGAGCGTGCGCTTGCCCTGGCTGGCGATCCACAACGCGGCGGTGCCGGCCATGACGGTCTTGCCCACGCCGCCCTTGCCGCCGAAGAAGATATACTTCATCTGCGGATGTTCGAGCAGGAATTGGTGGGTCGTCTGTGTGATCATTCTTCACCTCCGAACAGTGCATCCGCGACCTTGCCGATCATCTCCAGGCCGGTGATGTCTCGTTCAAACTCTGGCACCTGCGTCAGTACCTCGTTGCCGAAGGTCTGGTCTATCTGCTTGATGTAGCGCTCCTGCATCTCGATGCGGTGCCGCAAGTATTCGGGGATGTCCTGCTGGGCCAGTTCCGACGGGATGACGCGATTGACGATGTAGCCACAGATGGGCACCTGGTATTTGGCGAACAGTTTCGCCGCCGTAAGCGTATCCAGGATGATCATCTCTTCGGGTGTGACGACGAAGAAAAAGGCCGTTCTCTCGCGGTCGGTGAGGATGCTGGAGGAGGTGTTGATGCGTTGCTTGATGTACTGCAATTCGGAGAGAATCTGGTCTTCCTCGGTTTCCTTTTTACGCTCCATGATGGCCGCCACCTGGGCGTATTCCTGCATCTCCTCGCGCAGCGTGGTGATTTTGCCGATCCACTCGTCGTAGATGCTGGCCATGCTCAGGTAGTAGAGCGCGTGGCCGAGGGGAACCAGATCGTAGATATAGTAGTCGTATTCTGCGCCGACGACAATGTCCACCACGGCGTCGAAAATGGCGCTCTCCTCCATGGCTGGCTCGGCCGCGGCAGCCTGGATGTAGTTCTCGACCTCCTCCGGTATCTCGTCCAGGCCGTACATGTCGCGGATTTTCTGGCGGATCTCCTCCTGGTACTCCCGGATGTGCCGGTCGGCGTCAATCTCCTGGGCAAAGAGGCCCGGCATGATCTCGACCGCCCCTTTGCCAAAGATGTCCCGCTCGAAGATGTCGGAGAGGGAAGCCTGGGGATCTACCGAGAAGACCAGCACCTTGTACCCCTGCTTGGCCAGCCAGTAAGCGGTGGCAGCAGAGAAGGTGGTCTTGCCCAATCCTCCCTTGCCGCCAAATTCGATGTAGCGGCGGTTGGGGTGTGCCTTGAAAACTTGTGCTAGTGACAATGTGTTCTCCTTCGTTATGCCAGCGCGTCGGTCAGGTCGCGCTCGCGCAGCATGCGCCGCTTCCAGGTGCTGATCTGCGGCACGACGTAGGGGAGCAGGCGCAGCGAGTAATAAGGCGGCAGGATGGGGATGCCCAGCAGGTCGCCCATGGTGATCAGGATGAACAGGTGCTCCATGCTGCCGCGCGTCTTGAGCGCAAAGCGGGTCATGTCGTGCCCGGCCATGCCGTAGAGAAAGTCTTTGGCCGAATGGCCGAACCTCTTCAGTGCACTCTCTTGCTTTTCTTCTTCAGTCATTGGACCTCCATTACGAATTGCGAATTGCGAATGGCGAATGGTGAATAGCGAATGGCGAATGGCGAATGGCGAATTACGCATCGCGTTTCACGTTTCACGCATCACGTGTTGCGTGTTACGTGTTTCGTGTTCCGTTCAATCTACTCCCTCGATCAGTCCGGCCAGGTCGGTCCAGTCACGCTCGCGAAGGAGGCTGTGCTTCCAGCGGTTGACGGTAGGAACGACGTAGGGCAGAAGGCGGAGGGTGTAATAGGGTGGCAGAATGGGGAGGCCGACGAGGTCGCCGAAGGTAACCAGGACGAACAGGCGCTCCACTTCTCCCCGCTCCCGCCGCATGTCGCGCGCCCACCCGAAGGTGGTCATCCCGTAGATGATCTGGCCTGCCACGTGTGCTATGTGGCGTATCCTGCCTCGCATTTTCTCCCACGTGGCCGCTCTCACTCCTGCTTCCTGTTCGGTAGGGGTGCTGTGCGCGATCTGTTCCTCCAACAAGCGGTCCAGCGCGCCAGATTCCCAACCGGTGTACCTGGCGCGGCGGTTGATCACGAAGGTAGGGTACCGGCGCGCCCGGTAGCGCAGTGACTTGGAGAAACCCTCCAACGACTGCGGGTCCACGATCCGGATGTGCAACCGCTCTCCGTAACGCGCCGACAGATCCTCCAGCCAGGCGGCAAGGCGCCTGGCCTCCTCCAGCATCTCAGGCGGATAGGCCGCCTGTATCTCTCGATGCACCGGCGCGCTTATACCGGCTGCCTCAAACAGCCGTTCGCAATGCGAGCAATGATAGAAGTCTGTGGGTACGTGGGCCAATACTTCCAGGTCAACTACTTGGCAGACCGGTGACATGCACTCAGTGCTCCATTGGCGATGGGAGGGCCGGGGGCTGTCCCTCCCATCGTACCTATATGCGATTACTAGGCCTTGGCGGCCTTCTCCCGCGGCTTGCGCAGCGCCTTCCAGCCGTCTACGATGAGGAAGGCGGCTGCCACGATCAACACCAGCGCGATGAGCCCCACGAGGACAGACGCAATGGCGGCCTGAGCCGTGATGTCGGGCGTGGCCAGTTTGGCGAAGTTGGTGTAAGCCAGGTAGAGCAGGGCGGCGATGGTGGTGATGATCATAAAGGCCGAGGGGTAGAGCGCCCAGGTGTGCTTCTTGCCTTCCGACATGAGCCACAGCGTGACCAGCAGCAAGGCCAGGCCGGCCATCAACTGGTTGGCGGCGCCAAAGGCGGCCCAGATCGTCAGCCAGGGGATGATCCAGACGAAGAGCAGCGTCAGCAGCAGGGCCACGATGGTGCCCACGTGCACGTTCTTCATGGCGGGCAGCGCATCGCCGACCAGTTCGGCGCTGGCCACGCGCATGAAGCGCACGACCAGTTGCATGATCGTCAGCGCCATGATGGTCAGGAAGACGGAGCCGTAGGCTGTGCCAAATTCCTTGGGAATGCCGACGTAGGCCAGGAAGTTGGCCAGCCCCTTGGAAAAGACTGCCAGCGCTGCGGGAGCGCCGCCGGCATCCTGGTAACCCTGGAAGCTCCCGAAGGCGACGGTGGCGGTCAGGAAGGCGATGGTGGCGAACACCATCTCCAGGAACATGGCGCCGCCGCCCACCGGCAGCGCGTCGGTCTCCTTCTCCAACTGGCGGGCTGTGCCAGAGGTGGAGACCAGGCTGTGCCAGCCGGAGATCGCGCCACAGGCGATGGTGACGAACAACATGGGCCACAGTGGGCCGCTGGCGGTGGTGAACTTGGTGAAGGCGGGGAAGTCGCCCATCCCTGGACGCCAGATGAGCAGGCCGATGATGCCACCCAGCACGCCCAGCGAGACGATCCAGAAGGAGACGTAGTTGATCGGCTGAGCGTAGGACCAGATGGGGAGCACCGAGCCCAGGTAGCAGAAGATGACTACCAGCAGCGTGCCGAGGATCTGGGCCTGCGTGTTGCCCAGGAAGATGGTGGGAGACACCAGCTTGTCCTCGACCTTCTGGAAGCCATAGATCAAGGAGAAGAAGTTGGATACGGCCGGCAGCGTGCTCAGCCAGATGCCCACGAAGGTCAGCACGACGGTGACGATGGTGGTGAGGATGATGTCCTGCTTCCACTTGTAGGTCATCTGGCCGGCCAGGACGCCCATCAGGACGACGGCGATCATGCCGAAGGGCACCCTGGTATTGACCATCAATGTCTTCCCCACCGCGTTGCCGAAGGCGCCCATGATCAGCAGCAGGTAGAAATAGATGAAGAGCATGAGGATGTTGCGCGCGCGAGGCGAAACGAGCTTGTAGCTCAACGCACCCATGGTATCCCCCTCGCGGCGCACGCCCATGATCATCGCGCCATAGTCCTGCACCCAGCCGATGAAGAAGGTGCCCAGGACGACCCAGATCAGCGCCGGCAGCCAGCCCCACTGCACGGCGATGATGGGGCCGGTGATGGGGCCTAGCGCGGCGATGGACTTGAACTGATAGCCGAAGAGCACGTTGCGGCTGGCCGGTGTAAAGTCCACGCCATCCATGTACATCTTGGCAGGGGTGGCCTTCTTGGGGTCGGGCTGGACGATGTCACGATCAATGCGGCGCGCGTACAAGAAGTAGCCCAGGCCGACGCCCAGGGCCGCCAGGATCAGTACGAAAATCGAATTCATCGCTCTTACCCTCCTTTGATTGAAAGCGACTTTGCAAAAGTACAATTGGGTTGTTTGTCTGCGCACTTGTTCGATCTTCTGCTTCCCTCTGCACCTCCCTTCGCCCCCGAGCCACGTGTTGCATCACGCTGGGATGCCATCCCGGCTGAAGCCGGGCGTCCCATCGGCTGTAGTCGCATTCATTTATTAGCGTGCGTTGCTCCCTTCACCGCAGTCTGAAGATCCGTGAGAAATATCTGGCTGGATGTGGCCAGCAGCCCACCCACTGTGGCCTGCAGTTGGACGTGCGGATCATCCTTACGCCAGGAGAAGCGGCGCAGGTGTTGAGCATACGTTTCCAGCCAGTGCTCCAAGCGTGCCACCTGAGCTTGTGTGCCTGGGCCTCGAAGCGCGACGGCCAGGCCATCCGGTCTCTCCTGCCACGTCCAGGGTTCTGCTTGCTCTTTGTGCAGGGTGCGCGCCGTTTGCCCCTGGGCGGGCACGACCTCTACCTCGCCCCGGCGCGGCGAGCGGAGCGTGGCTTTTATTATAAGCCAATCTCGCTTACCGCGCAAGTGGTCAAACAGCCACAGTGGCAGCGCCTCGCGGTTCTCTAAGAGCAACGTGACCTCCAGCCGCCGGAAGGGCGGAACCGCGTGGATCACGTTGACGCGGGCTCCCGAGGCGGGCGAGCCAAGCCAGCCGGTCTCCCGCTCGCCGCCCAGCACGTCGAGCCCCGCTTCCAGCCAACGAAAAAGGCGCTGCCCGCGGCGGCGGTTGTACAGATACCCCCCACCATACCACAGCGCCAGAACCACGCATAGCCCAATGACTGCGACGACCGCCGGGTCCATTCTCTACGTTTGCTCCCTATGCTACAACACGCTACGGGGCAGAAGGATGCGCCTCCTGCTGTCGGAGAAACCAGGTTTTTGGGAAAAAGCCTGGTTTCTGACAGGGAAAACCTGGTTTCTGGCAGGACTAGGGCAGGTGCTCCAGGATCGTCTGGGCGCCCGGCCGGTCGTTGGGGTCCCGACTGGCGTAACTCCACACGATGCGCCCATCGGTATCTATGACGAACACGGCCGGCGCCGCCAGGCCATCGCCCAGCAGGTTGTACACGCCGTAGGCCTCGGCCACACGATGCTCAGGGTCAGCCAGCATGGGGTATTGAATCCCGGCCCGTTGGCACCATCCTTCTACGGATTCGAGCGATGCGACTGCCACTGCGATGACCTCTGCGCCAGACTCCTGGAACAATTTGTACGTATTCTGCAACTCGACGAGTTGCGGATCGGGCCTTCAGCCGCCCTGCTGGAAGAAGGCCAACACCAGCGGGCCCTGGGCCAACTGCTCCGACAGCGTGAGCGGGCTGCCTCCGGCACGCTCAAGTGTGAAGTCGGGCGCGACTGTGGGGAGCGCCAGGGCCGGGGTAGGGTAGAGCGTCTCGGTGGCAGGGGGGGGGATGGGTGACTGGGCCATCGTCGCAGTGGCAGGAGTGGGCAGGGGCGACGTAAACGGTGTTGGGAGCGGCGACTGGGCGGTGGGGACAACTGGCGCTGCCGCATTTTCGGAAAGTGAGGTGGGGATGGCTGGGGTGACCATTGGGGCAGGCTCGTCGGGCTTACGCCCCAGGAATGCCAGTAGCAATCCAAATCCAACCACCATAGCGCTCCCGACGCCGAAGATGATCCAGGTGCGGGGAGAAATTCTCTGGTTCATAGTGTATGCCTCACGTTGAGATGTATAAAGCCTATCACATCTTGGCTGGCTTGTCAAACGGGAGAATGGAGGATGGAGAATGGAGAATGGAGGATGGAGGATGGAGGAGGGAGAATGGAGGATGGAGGATGGAGAATGGAGGATGGATTGTCACGAGGGACTGGGAGGTCGGCTTCATGGTTGCGTTATATGCGCGATGGGGTTAGAATGGACATTCAGCACGGAGGGTGGACCCGATTTATTTCTATTTCGGTGTGGCGGGCAATGCAACCTGATGCTGAGGAGGAGTCAATGACACGGCGTGATCAGTGGGTGATTCGTGTTGTGGTGCTGGTAGTCCTGGGGGTGATCGTGGGTGCGTTGCTGGTCACCGGCAATCCTGCCCTCACCTTTATGCTTCCGACACTGGCTCCTACCATTCCGCCTCCCACGCTGGTTTCTATCGTATCTGCCTCTACCCCCACACCAGAGCCTCCCACTTTCATGCCGGTTCCGACTCCCGACCCGACGGCTACCTTCACTCCTGGCCCCACCGCCACTCCCACCGAAACTCCCACTCCCACGTTCACGCCGACCCCCTTTTCGCTCGGCGAACCGGTGTTGATCGGCGTGACGCCCACGCTCTCCGACACGACGCCCATCCCGACGTCTGTGCCGGTCGCGCAGGTGGCCCCTGGCGCGATCAACATCGTCGTGGTGGGTAGCGACCGCCGCCCCGATTGGAAGGACTGGCACACCGACGTCGTCCAGGTCGTCTCCATCCAGCCGCTGATACCGGCGGTGACGGTGCTTTCTATCCCCCGCGACCTGTACGTCTACATTCCCGGTGTCCGGATGAGTCGCATCAATTTCGCCGACATGTACGGCGAGCTGTACGGCTACGCAGGGGGTGGACCGGCGCTGCTCCAGCAGACGCTGCTCTATAACCTGGGCATCCCGGTGGATCACTACGTACGTACCGACTTTGATGGCCTGATCGGCATCGTGGACGTACTCGGCGGCGTGGACATCCCGGTGCACTGCCGGTTGGAGGACTATTGGCCCTATCCTGACGCGAATGGCGAGTACCCGATCAAAGTGTTGGAGCCGGGGGTGCAGCACCTGGATGGGGAGACGGCGCTGTGGTACGCTCGCTCACGTTTGACCTCCAGCACGTTTGCCCGCGAGCGACGCCAGCAGCAGGTGCTGCAGGCCATCTGGCGCCAATCGCGCAGTCTCGACCTCCTGCCCCGCCTCCCACAGTTGTGGGAGCAGTTCCGGGGTATGGTCGTTACCGACCTGGAGTTCAACGACGTGGTGACGCTGGCCGAAATCGCCTTCCGGCTCAACGAGCAGAACGTGCGCTTCCGTAACATCGGCTTTCAACAGGTCATCCCCTGGACCACGCCCAATGGGGGTTCTGTGTTCCTGCCTAACTGGGAGGAGATCGAGCCGGTGGTGAGCGAAGCGCTGGGGCCGGTGCCGGAGGGACGATTGTGGCGGACGCTGCAGGCGGTGGAGGTGTGGAACGGGACAGGCAACGCAGGTTGGGACCAACTGGCGGCCGACCGGCTCTTCCGCGAGGGATTCGCGGCGGTCATTGGCCAGCCTGACCGGCAGGACTATCCTCAGACGCAGTTGATTGACTTTACGTCCACGGTCAAGGGCAGCGCCGCGTCTTATCTGCAGTGGATGTTCAACGTCTCGGCCGGGAACGTCATCTCTGCGCCGGATGCGAACGCAGGAGTGCAGTATCGCCTGATTATCGGCGCGGATTATCAGACGTGTCGCAGTCCATGAAGTAATGCGTGTTCCGTGTT
>Ga0172364_10001082_pt1 | contig 20604 bp, 18 predicted proteins | sample LakKivSesite10cm_FD_114545 | JGI IMG/M metagenome (GOLD analysis project Ga0172364, IMG submission 114545) | Sediment microbial communities from Lake Kivu, Rwanda - Sediment site 10cm | ecosystem: Environmental > Aquatic > Freshwater > Lake > Sediment | place: Rwanda: Western Province, Lake... | reverse complement strand
TGACCCATTCTTTACCTAAGTTGACAAACCAAACGGTCAAACCAGCTAAAGCACCACCAACAGCGCCAACAGTTAATGCATCCCAAAAGGTAAGGCTCATTTTGTTTTCTCACTATTCAAATTATTTCTTGTGTTTCTCTTTTTTAGTTTTTGTGTTTCCTCAAATGAACCAAAGCACATATTCAATGGAAAGATGTGGCAAATCTGATAGAACATGGAATTTTGGAACTTGCTATTCACAAAACACAAAGCATATAAAATATGCTGAAGGATATAACAGCTATGCAGGAAGACAAAGAGAAAAAACTTGAAGAAATGATCAAGAAAAACGGAGAATCAGCAAAAAGGACAACTATCATTTTAGAGAAAGAAGAAAGAGAATTTATCGACTCTTTAATTCGGGAAGGAAAAGAGCCTGGCATAAAACCCCTCATATCCAAAATGCTTGACGTTTACAGGAGCATGATGATTTATGATTGGCGTTTCCCAGGAGAGTATTACTGCGGTATAAGCCGCATAGCCTTCATAAACTTGGAATTCGTTAACATCCTCATCCAGTACACTCCAGAGGAAAAATGGCGTGAGATAGGAAAAAAAATGGGTGAAGCCGCCAAGGTTTCCATGGAGGCAACCCTTGGCATTCAAACTGCAGACCATGAAAAATGGCAAGAAGTTTTTAAACGCTTAAGAGTACAAGGATTTGGCGACTTCTACATTAAAGACAAGTACATCCTAATAAAAACACCATTTATCAGCGAAACTGATATTTGGGCTGGCTTTTTAGAAGGCCTTCTCAACACAGAATTAGATGTAAAAGCAGCTTCTCCACCACTTGTTTTTGAAATCAAAGAAAAACCTGATTTAGCACCAAACGAATAAATCGCGACTGAAAACCAAAAATTTACATGGACGATTTAAGTTTAGAAAATTTTAGAGAGGAATAAAATGTCATCACGTTTACATGAAGCAATGCTTTACGAAAAACTGGAGAATAAGAAGGTTAAATGCAACCTATGTGGGAGAAGATGCATCGTAAGCGATGGTGGAACAGGTTTTTGTTTAGTAAGAAAAAATGAAGGTGGAACGCTTTTTTCGATTGTTTACGCCAGAGCGATATCAGCATGCATAGATCCTATAGAGAAGAAGCCCCTTTCACATTTTAATCCAGGGTCTTCTGTTATGTCCATCGCCACTGCTGGTTGTAACTTCCGCTGCCAATTCTGTGACAACTGGATGATAAGCCAAGAGGGAGAAACAGCTGGCAAAGATTTTCCTCCTGAAGAAGTTGTAAAAGCCGTAAGAGATAATGGTTGTCAAGGGATAAGCTACACATATACAGAGCCAACGATATTTTTTGAATATGCTTATGACACCGCCAAGCTTGCACGTCAACTGGGATTTTTTAACACTTTCGTGACGAATGGTTATATGACGCCGGAGGCTGTAAAAACTATAGCACCCTATTTGGACGCTGCAACTGTTGACTTCAAAGGCGGCGGAGACGCAGAGTTTTACAAAACCTTTTCAGCGGTTCCATCAGTCCAACCAATTTATGAGTCCTTAAAGGAAATGAAGAGAAATGGCATTCACATAGAAACCACAAATTTGATTGTGCCAAAAATCGGGGATTCGATTGAGAGGATAAGGGAGCTTGCAGCTTGGATAAGAGATGCACTGGGCAAAGAAACGCCTTTCCACTTGCTGCGTTTCCATCCAGACTATAAAATGACCACAATTTCTTCTACTCCAATTGAAACATTGGAAAAAGCCTATGCTACTGCAAAAGGTGAAGGGTTAAACTATGTTTATATTGGAAATGTGCCTGGACATCCTTGCGAAAACACTTATTGCCCAAACTGCAATGAATTGCTGATTAAACGTTTTAGTTTTGAGATTACAAAGTGGAATTTGACGAAAGACATGCGATGTCCAACATGTGGACATGAGATTCCGATTAAAGGCAAATTGCATGCAAGTGGTTATGGTTATCCATACGCCCTGTTTTAGTCTTGGCTAATGTGTGCGCGTGCAACGGTGTTAGACCCCTATATTTGAAGCCAAATATCATTGTATAAATTGGTGTTTGGGCTATTTAGTATTGAAATAGGCATGTGGAAGCTTCTACGAACCGACGCTGTGGATGTGCTGAAGGATAAAAGGGCTCAGGCAAGTTTGGGTAGATATCTTGCTGTTATGCAAAATGAAAAACTAGCCAAATTTATGATAGCCAAAGAGCTCTCTGCTGAATTCAGCAAAAAAGATTCTTTGGAAGAACTTTGGCAAAAACATGCGAGACTTACGGAAGAATTTTATAAAATTGAAGAAGAGATTGATGCAAGGCAAAGAAATTTGAAGGAAATGCCTATTCCAGAGAAGTCTTATCTTGATTTGAAAATTGAAATCGCGAACAGAATTCTTCACAGTTGCCATTTCTGCACCCGCAGATGTGGAGTTAACAGACTAGAAGGCGAAGTAGGCTATTGTAGGTGCGGTTCAGAGATAACAGTCTCAAGCATTTTTGAGCATGTTGGCGAAGAACCTGAACTGGTGCCTTCTGGAACCGTTTTCACTATGGGCTGTACAATGCGTTGCCATCACTGTCAAAACTGGACAATTTCTCAATGGATGGAAAATGGAGAAGTCTACAAACCAGAAGAATTAGCGAAAGAAGTTGAGCACTTGCGCATGAACGGTTGCAGAAATGCAAATCTCGTCGGCGGAGAACCAACGCCGTGGCTGCAGCAGTGGCTTAAAACCTTCAAACATGTAAACGTGAACATTCCAGTTGTTTGGAACTCAAACGCTTACTATGGTCCAGAAACAGCTCAACTTTTAGCTGGATTTGCTGACGTTTATCTGTTAGATTTTAAGTATGGACCGGGCGAATGTGCGGAGAAAATTTCTGATGCACCAAACTACTGGGAAGTGTGCACGTATAATCATTTGGAAGCAAAAAAATACGGTGAGCTTATAATACGCATACTTGTTTTGCCAAATCATCTGGAATGTTGCACAAAGCCGACTGTAAAATGGATAGCTGAAAACCTAGGAACAGAAACAAGGGTTAACGTCATGTTTCAATATAGACCTGAATGGCGCGCGTACGAGATTCCAGAATTGCACAGGAGGCTGACAAGGGATGAGATGGAAAGGGCAGTTGGGTTGGCTAAAGAATCAGGTTTGACAAACTTCATAACTTAGATGCGCTCAGTTCAATGGTTTCAGGAAGAAATGAAAGCAGCAAAAGGATATTAGTTTGGCTTTTCTTATGAAATATGAAGTTGACTATGAAAGGAAAGGAAGAGCCTTCGCTGGCGTTTGGTGGGCAAGCAGTTATAGAGGGCGTTATGATTCGTTCTAAAAAGCATATGGTGACTTGTGTTAGACAGCCTAATGATGAAATATTGACGAATGTAGAGGAAATAAAGTCAGTATCTGAAAGCCACAAAGTTTTGAGGTTGCCTTTCCTGAGAGGAATTGTGGCACTCTTCGAAACTCTGTACATAGGGCTTAAAGGCATCTATTTTTCTGCAAATGCAAGCTTAGAAGAAGAGGAAAAACTTAACCCAAAAGAAATAGCGCTAACAGTTGCCTTGGCCCTGGTCTTAGCAATCTGCTTGTTTAGTCTTTTGCCCTTTTTCTTAACTATCTTTTTGGGTCTTGAGGGAGTAGTTTTTAATGTTACAGAAGGCGTAATTCGTCTTGGAATTTTGCTACTGTATCTGGCATCCGTATCTTCAGTTGGAGAATTCAAAAGGATATTCCAATATCATGGTGCAGAACACACGGCTATAAATGCCTACGAAGCTGGAGTTGAGTTAAACGTTTCGAATGCCAAAGAATTTTCTCGATTTCATCCAAGATGTGGAACCTCTTTCATTTTCATAGTTGCTTTGATCAGTATTCTGATTTTTTCAATCATGCCAAATCTAGGGTTTTCCATGATGTTAGCCTATAGAATCCTTCTCATTCCAGTAATTGGCGCTGTTTCATACGAAGTTTTGAAGCTTAGCGATAGGTACAAGAAGTCAAAAATTATGAAAATTTTAATAGCGCCTGGTTTAGGGCTTCAATACTTAACAACGAGAAAGCCAGATGAGAAGATGATTGAAGTTGCTTTGGAAGCCGTGAAGAAAGTGAATAGTTTGGCAGAAACATCTCAGCAATAGCGTATGTTTTGTTGCGTAAAGCTCTGAGGGTGATATGTGCTTTTCTGCAAACAAATGTGAAAACAACAATAGTTATGTATGTTAGATGAGTGTAAAGCGAAACCTATTTCTCAAAGCATTTTCACTTCTAGAGACAGGAAAAAGTGATAAAGATGCCATACTGTCCAGAATGCGGTGGCGAAATGCAATACATGATAGCCACCAAACACTATGTATGTAAAAGTTGTGGGCTGTCTGTGACACAACAGGAACTGATGGAGCTGAGAGAAAAGCTGAGACCATCATTTGAAACTAAGGAAGAAGAACAGCAAAAGCGCAAAAAAGAATACTTGAAATGGTGGCTTAGCAAGAAAAAATAGAACTATGCTCCAAGTTTTTAGACGGTAAGTTAGCAAACAGCATAAAAAGGACAAACTGTTTTATTTTTTTAGCGCTCTAGGTGGAAATGCATAAAATTGAATCGGAAAATGGAAATAGTTTGTGTGGGCAACGAACTGTTGATAGGCAAAACAGTGAACACAAACGCTCATTGGTTGGCTAAACGTGCAACATCATTCGGAATAACCGTGAAACGAATAACAATTGCCGCTGACGATGTTAATGAGATTGCAAAGGTTGTACGCGAAGTCCTGAAACGGAAACCCCTGTTCATAATAACAACAGGCGGGCTAGGACCAACCTTTGATGACAAAACTTTAGAAGGAGTATCCAAAGCTTTAAACCTCAAATGGGAAGTCAACGAAAAAGCTTTGCAAATGGTTAGGGAAAAATATGAAGCTTACGTCAAAGCTGGAAGAATGGAAAAGGTTGAGCTAACACCAGCTAGGGTTAAAATGGCAAAACTTCCAAAAAACGCAGAACCGTTACCAAATCCCGTTGGCACGGCACCTGGCGTAATGGTGAAAGTTGATGGAACATTTTTGATAGCGTTGCCTGGTGTTCCGTCGGAGATGGAAGCTATTTTTGATGAGTCTGTTGCGCCGTTGCTTAAGAAGGAAGCTGGAGAAGCTGCGTTTTTTGAAACAAGCATATACACAGATGGCATTATGGAGTCAACTTTGGCTCCTTTGATTGACCAAACGATGCATGACAACCCATATGTTTACATAAAATCTCATCCAAAAGGAGAGGAGAAGAAACCACACTTAGAAATCCACTTCTCAACAACTGCAAAAGACTCTAAAACAGCCAAAGATCGACTGGAAAAAGCAACAATTCAACTATCAGAACTTGTGCGGAAAAACAATGGAAAAATCAAGTTTTGAAACATTAATTTGCAGTTCATAAATGCCTTAAATTTAATTTGCAACAAAACTTTCTATGAAGAAGTCGAAAGCCATTCTGCTACTTATTGCCTTACTTGTGATTTCTTATCTGCTTCCAAATGGTTTTTCAGAAACCTATAGCCAAGCCTATCAGCTTCTAGATAAACCAGATGGTTCAACAAGTTATAGACTGAATGTTACAGTTCAGCAGTCGCTTTACGAATACTATACTGAAAAGAGTCACAGTCTAAATTCAAACAGCGATTTCGCCAAGTTCGTTACGCCCTATGCTTTAAAACCTATTGCTGATTGCCTTTTGGAGATTTACACGGATGATGAAGATTTTGTAAACGGGGTGCTTATGATTGTCCATCAAATACCCTACAGTGAAACTCCAGCAAAGTATCCTGTAGAAACAATTACGGAAAATGAGGGAGACTGCGATCTTTTTTCCTACATTGCAGCTTCAATCGTGAAAGCCCATGGACTTGATGTGGTACTTCTGTACTATGAAAGCCAAGCACACATGAACATCGGCGTTAGCCTTTTGCACTTGCCCAATGATGCAAGAGAACAAGCCTACAACGTAACGTACAATAATGTCTGCTATTATGTGGCTGAAGTCACGGGGGGAGATTGGCAAAATGGATGGAGAGTTGGCGAATGCCCAGATGACCTAAAAAATGCTCAGGCGCAAGTGATCACTCTTGAGAACTGTGAACAAACGACTTATGGACAGGTTTCCACAAGCTACAAAACCTTAACATCTTCAACAATATCGCTGACTATTTCACCCACATTTCTCATCCAAGGAAACACAATCACACTTTCTGGACAACTTTCACCACCCTTACAAAACAAAACCGTTACCATCTACATTAAAATCAACAATTCACCTTGGATAGTCTTAGACACAATCACGACAAACCAAAATGGATATTTCACATACAGTTGGAACACAGAAGACGCTGGCATATGTTATGTTCGTTCAAGTTGGTCTGGAAATAACGATTACGCTGGAGCGGACAGCACAATTCAAACAGTAACAGTCTTATCCACATTCTTCGTGTTATTATTGGCGATCACCGCGATTTTAGTCTGCATGGGCATAATAGTGTTTATCATGTCAAGACAAGCCCAACCAAGCATCGAAGAACCGCAACCACCAAAAATTCCATCTTAAAGTCTCCAGCTCCGAAAATAGAAGCCAAACCGCAAGAAAACTGCATGCAAAAGATCAAACAGACCGCACGCTTTAGTTAAAGCTCAAAGAAAAAAAGCCCAGCAAAAATGCCCACGCACATAAGAGCACCCATGAAGAAACCATTCTCCTACACCAACGTATGAGAAGTTCAACCTATATATAAGGGGGTAGATTCGCTCAGAGAGAGCTAGATGGAAAAATTTTCTCGTTGACTTACGTTCTTTTTCTGGGCACTCTGAAATGCGATGCCTTTCCAGCGCTTATGTACTCGCCGCCTATTCCACGTACTGCAGAAGCTATTTTGGCAAAGTTTTCTGAACCCAAAAACTGACGTGGCTTTATCATTATATAGTCTTCTTTTTCCTCAAAACTCAATAAACTCTCCAAATCTTCTGGAAACATCATTTTGATGTCCTCTATTGACTGCGTCGTTTCAGGAGCCTTCTGCATCACGGGTGCAGGTGTTTGAGGAGCAGTCAATGGTTGAGGAAGCTGTGAAACAGCTATAGCTTTCAGAGATATTGACACCTGTCGAAGGTCTTCTGCCACTTGGTTTAACACCATGAGAAGTTCATCAATTCGTTGCACAAGCCTTTCAAGGTTCTTTTCTTCACTCATACGCCTTCTTCCCTTCAAATCCTTAATACTCAACGCATTTATTAATTGTTTGCGACTCTTTCATTAATCTATGAACATTGCAAGAAGCTGTACAAAAGGAGCCTACAATGCGTGATTGAAATTGATGGGAGCCAAAAAAGTGGAAGTGGCACGATTCTCAGATTGTCTATTGCCCTCACAACAATACTGGGACAACCCTTACACATTTACAACATTAGACAAAACAGACCACAACCAGGTTTGAGACCTCAACACTTAGAAGCAGTGCTAGCGGCTGCAAGGCTCTGTGACGCTGAACTAGAAGGAGCAGAACTTAACTCGCGTGAACTCTGGTTCAAGCCTAAAAAGGTGAGAGGTGGGACAGTTGAGGCTGAGATTGGCACTGCTGGAAGCATTCCAATGCTTCTGATAACAGTTCTACCCATCTGCGTATTTGCAGAAAACACTGTGCATTTGCATGTTTCAAAAGGCGGAACAGATGTTCAAAATTCCCCCACCATAAACTACATAAGACATGTGCTTCTGCCAACATTGAAGCGCATGGAAATCAGCGCAGCATTAACAGTTCACAAGTATGGTTATTATCCAAAAGGCATGGGAGAAGTAACAATAACCACGGAGCCGTGCAAATCTCTAAAACCTTTGTGTTTAGAAAATTTCGGCAAAACACAAGCAATAAAAGGCGTTTCAGTCTGCACATTCCTTTCCGAGAGAAAGGTTGCTGAACGTCAAGCAAAAGCAGCAAATGACTATCTAAAAGAAAAGGGTTACGCAGCAGACATCCAAATAATAAATGATAAATCAAATCCTCTACAGAAAGGTAGCTCTCTTGTCTTATGGGCTGAAGCAAACACAAGTGCAGTTTTGGGAGCCGACGCAATCGGCGAACTTAAAAAGACAAGCGAAGCTGTTGGAAGAGAAGCTGCCGAAAAACTTTATACAGAAATTTCCACCAAGCCCACCGTTGATACGCATTTGGCTGACATGCTAATTCCCTATGTAGCGCTGGCAAAAGGAAGATCCGCTTATCTAACGCGGACAATTTCGGGGCATTTAGAAACAAACATCTGGCTTGCAGAAAAAATGTTGAGCGTGAAATTCGATGTTGAAAAGGTAGATAGACTTTACAAGATTGAGAAAGTTGGTTAACTAGACAGATATGACTTGCTAGGAGTAAGCGTTCTTGAAGCATCCAAAGTCCTTATGTGTTAAAGTTCCGAAAATTTACGGCGAAAAAGCCATCATCTTAGCTAACAAACTGGAGATTGTAAAAAGAGAGCTGGAAATCCAGAGAAACAAGAATTTCCTTTACATTCCGCTCGCTCATCAACCATCAGCAAACGAATTAAACACGCTCAAAAAACAAATTCCAGACTGCGAATTTCTAGTTTACACTTTTCCAGAAAGAAAAAAGCAAGTGAAAACATTTGTCGAATTGCTTGAGGATAAACTTCCCTCACACTTGTTAGCTAGCCTTCCACGGGCAATAGACCTTGTCGGCGATATAGCCATAATTGAGGTTCCGCTAGAGCTTGATGCATACAAACGTATAATTGGTGAAGCCGTTCTGGAAACGCATAAAAATGTGCGAACAGTGCTTGCCAAAAAAGGTGCCGTCAGCGGAACTTATAGGCTTAGAGAATTCAGCGTAATCGCAGGAGAACCTAAAACCGCAACAATCCACAAAGAACACGGCTGTCAATATTATCTGGATGTTGCAAAAGTCTACTTTTCCCCACGACTTTCACACGAGCACAAAAGGGTTGCATCTCTTGTTAAACAAGGTGAAACAGTCATAGACCTATTCACTGGTGTTGGACCTTTCGCTATACAAATTGCAAAGACTCATGAAAATGTTAAAGTTTACGCTATAGATGTGAATCCAGACGCAGTCGAGTTTCTGAAAAGAAACGTTAGGCTTAACAGGGTTGAAGGCAAAGTTCATCCGATTTTAGGGGATGCGAAACAAGTTGTTGAGGAGAGACTTGCAGGATTTGCGGATCGTGTGATTATGAATTTGCCAGAAAAAGCCATGGAATTCGTGGAAACCGCATGCAAGGCATTAAAGCCAAACGGTGGTATAATGCATTTTTACAGTTTTGTCAGTGCCTCTGTTTCATTGGAAACTGTGAAACTCTGTTTCATAGAAGCGGTTGAAAAATACGGAAGGAAAGTGGAAAAAATCTTCTTTTCAAGACTTGTTCGTGCAACAGCTCCCTACGAGTGGCAAGTTGTGTTAGATGCGGAAATTCATTAAACTTTCACGGTTAGGGTAATTTTCACTTTTTGCTTTGGGTTTTTAAGTTTTTCCACAAGCTTTCTTGATAAATCGCATGCAGCCTTATCCGCTTGAATTGCCAAGGTTCGGTTGCATATGTAATTGCTTTTTCTCACAACCATGTCTGTGGAGTGCGTCAGAATCAGCCCTGTGCTTCCAAGAGCATTCACTACTTCTACGACGTCTCCAGCTTCAATCATCACAGTTACTTTTGTGCTTTTCTTGCGTAAACTCTCTTTAAATTTCGAATTTAGATCAGCCATGGCTTTGTCAGCTGATACCGCAATGATGCAATCGCCTCTTTTTGATAATTCGGCTTCTTTAGTGATTTCAAACGTTGATTCATGCGTAGCTTGGATGCTATTGTGTCCAAAGGCAAAAATGATTTCTGTTATCTCCATAACACACAGCTCTGGCTATTCAAGAACTTCTATTGAATCAACTTTTCCGTCGCCGTCCAAATCAAACCCTTGTATGACCTTTGCAAACGTATCCTCGACATTATAGCCTTTCAAAGTTTTCTTCCAAAAGCTTGTTAAGGCTAATACACAAGCCTTCGTGCCAACTGCCTTGTTTCCAGCCAAAACTATAATCCGCTTAGTGTCGTCCCATGGATTCACAATCTTAGCTATTAACCCAACAGCATCTACAGTATAAACGTTGGAGGTTTTTCTGGAAACTAAACCGCCGAATAAAAAGCCCTGCTCTGAAGGTTGCGTGTTGAACCTTATTGGCAAATGCTCGTTCAGTTCTTGTGTTAGCAAGTTTGTTCCAGGTCCACCTACAAGGATGAGGTTGTTTTTCTCTTCTTTTTCGACTTTTACGTCAACATCAAGCTTTATCGCAAATTCCTCTGGCATTTTGGCAAATTGTCCCAAAAAGAATGTTAAATACGCAGCATAGTGGCCGTCTCTTGCGCTTGTTTTGAATGGTCCGTGAGGTGTTGGGCTTCCTACGACTATTTTTCCTTCAAATGTGCCGTCTTTTCCTATGAACTCTTTGAAGAAGTTTTGGATTTGTTCGTCTATGCTAATGAGCGGAAGCTTTCGTATTGTCTTATATTCTTGTGGAAGCTCTATTCCAAACGCTGACGAAACCGCTTTGTAATATTTTGCTATTGCTCCTTTCTTCTCCTCCTCTTTGACAACAGTTATAGCTCCTGCTTTTGCCAATTTTCTTATATGATAATACACTTTCTGCTCATGGACACCCAGTTTTCTTGCTATTTCCAACGGGTACATTTCCTTTTCAGAAAGCATGACTAAAATCTTCCAGCTAAGCCTATTCAGAATCATCTTTAGCTTTTGCGGGTCTTCAATTATGGCTATTTCCTTTACTTTCTGAATTCTGTTTTCTTCATGTAACAGCAGTTTTCTGTCCATAGCTCTTCAAAAACATAAAACCTCATCTATTATTAAAATTTTATTAATAGTACAAAGATTTCTAGCCTAAATCTCGAATTACAACATTTGGATATTTTCAAAGATTTTTTAGCATTGGAAGTTTTCTCCTAAAAAAGCTTATTACATTCGAAAAGGCATGAGTAAGACCTGCAGAAATCAAAATGGATAGTGATGTTTAGAAATGTGCGGCATATTCGGTTGCATTTTGAAGGATGGAAACGCCGCGCCAATAATTCATGCGGCTCTAAAAAGGCTCGAATATCGTGGCTACGACTCAGTTGGAGAAGCAACACTATACAACGGCGAGCTCTACATAAAGAAGGATCAAGGAAAAATAGACGAAGCTCACAAAATCCACAACCTAGACGATTTGCCCGGAAACCTCGGCATTGGACATACAAGATGGGCTACGCATGGCGCGCCATTGCAGATTAACGCACATCCACATGTTGATTGCAGCGGGCAAATAGCCATCGTCCATAATGGTATCATAGAGAACTTTGCTGAGTTGAAACTGGAGCTTGAGAATCGTGGTCATGTTTTCAAATCCAAAACTGATACAGAAATAATATCCCACCTCATCGAGGAAAATCTGAGAAATAATAATTCCTTGAACCTTGCTGATGCTGTTCTTGAAACAGTAAAAAGGCTTGACGGCTCATACGCAATTGCCGTAATCTCATCAATGGAACCAGACAAAATAGTATGTGCCAGACATGAAAGCCCCTTGGTATTAGGAGTAAATGAAGACGCAATTTACTGCGCATCAGATATTCCAGCATTTCTGCCCTTAACTAACAAAGCAGTTATAGTTAATGATGGAGAACTCGTCACAATTTCGCTGGGCGGATTCGAAATCAGGAAAATCGCTGATTCAAGCCCTGTGAAACGGGAGCCAAAACTCATCGATTGGACACCTGAAATGGCTGTTAAACATGGGTATCCACATTTTATGTTGAAGGAAATTCATGAACAACCTGCTTGTCTTCGGAACACACTTAGATTGCAGGAGCATTACCTTGATTTGATGGCAACTTTTCCTGACCGTGCCCGCGAAGTCTTCCTAGTGGCTTGTGGAACATCTTATCATGCTTGTTTAGCTGCGTCCTACATGTTTTCTAAGCTTGCTTTTCTGGGAACCTATCCAGTTATAGCTTCAGAGTTTGTTGAGCAGCATGGCAAATCTGTAAACATTGACAGCACAATTTTGGCAGTGAGTCAATCTGGCGAGACAGCAGACACCTTAGCTGCGGTAAACTGTGCTCGACAAAGAGCAGCAACAATACTTGGATTAACCAATGCTATCGGCTCAACTTTGACGCGGGTTTCACGGGTTTACATTGGTCAGCAGTCTGGTCCAGAAATAGGCGTGGCAGCAACGAAAACTTTCTCATCTCAGCTTTCCGTATTAGCTCAATTAGCCCTGAGACTAGCAAAGAAGAGAGGTAAAGTTTCACAGGATGAGATGGATTTTCTTGCGGAAAGATTGCAGAAAATTCCAGACATTGTTGAAACAATAATTGAAACACAAGAAGAAAAGGTGAAACAGATTGCGAAGAAATACAGAGACGCTAAAACATTCTTCTTCTTGGGACGTGGAATAAGCACAGCCACAGCTTATGAGGGCAGGCTCAAACTTATGGAAATAGCTTACATCCCAGCCATAGCTTTCCCAGCGGGAGAAAGCAAACATGGACCAATAAGCTTGGTGGAACAAGGATTTCCTGTTGTTTTCATTTGCCCGAAGGATGATACACGCAAAACGATGATTGGTAACATTATGGAGATGAAAGCCAGAGGAGCCACAATAGTTGCAATCATAGAGGAAGGCGATGAAGAAATAAAGAAATTGGCTGATGACTATGTTGAGGTTCCCAAAGATATTCCTGAAGTGCTATCGCCTATACCTTTTGTAATTCCGTTGCAGCTTCTGGCATATTACATAGCTGTTGAAAGAGGCTACAACCCAGATATGCCTAGGAATCTAGCAAAGTCTGTCACCGTAAAATAGTTTTTTTATTCTGCCACTTTTTCAAAAGACAAATACGTTAAAAGCCTATTCTGCAATTATTTCATTTGGTGCTTTGATTTGGAGAAAAATGATTGGGAAAGGCTCATTGAAAATCTAATAAAGGAAGGCATCCTCCGCTCGCCAATGGTTATCAAAGCCATGCGTTCTGTGCAACGTTCCAAATTCCTTCCAAAGAACATGCAATCTTATGGTGCCGTGGATACGCCACTTCCGATTGGTTTGGGGCAGACGGTTTCAGCGCCACATAGTCTCAGCATTGTAGCTGGGCTAGGCGAAACATGGTTTCAATAATGAATGAAGCCCTACAATTGAAAGTCGGCTACAAAGTGTTAGAAATCGGAGCTGGGTGCGGCTGGCATGCGGCTACCATAGCAGAGATAATTGCTCCTAAAGATGCGCCCAGAAGCGAATGGGGACACATATACACTGTGGAAATTGTTCAAGATTTGGCTGATTTTGCTAGAAAGAACATTATGAACGCTGGATACGGCGATCGTGTAACAATAATCTGCACGGACGGTTCTATTGGCTATGCGGAAAAAGCTCCTTACGATCGGGTTCTTGTAACAGCCGCTGCGCCAGATGTTCCTAAGTCTTTGATTGAACAGTTAAAACCCAACGGTATCATGCTGATCCCTGTTGGAAGTGCCCACTTGTTTCAGAGTCTCATGAAAATTACGAAGGAGGCTAATGGAAAAACTAGGGAGGAAAATCTCGGTGGAGTGGCTTTTGTCCCGTTAACTGGGCGTTATGGACACAATTTTTAGATTTATCCTATTGAAAGTTTTTCTCTATAGGCTTGTAAGTCTAAGAAGCCGTGTCCACTTATGTTCATGCACATCACTTTTTCTTCGCCAGCTTTTTCCGCTTTCAATGCTTCATTTATTCCCGCTCGCACTGCATAGCTGGATTCTGGTGCTATAAGCCATCCTTCAGTTTGCAGAAAAGTTCTTGCAGCTTCAAAGACTGCTTTTTCGTTTGCTGGATAAGCTACGGCTTTTACAATGTTGTGATTCCGAAGAGCACTGATAAACGGAGCTGCTGCATGATAGCGCAGTCCGTCAGCTTTTATTGGAACCATTTCCGTTTTATGTCCAAGAGTATACATTTTGAGCAGAGGCGTATGTTCGGCTACATCGCCGAAGTCGTAACGGTACTCACCCTTAACAAGGTTAGGCGCAGCCTCAGACTGTGCAGCCACAAACTCGCATTTTCGTTTTTTCTGCAGAACCTCGCCTGCAAAAGGCAAAGCTAGTCCTCCGAAGTTTGAGCCTCCGCCTAAACAACCTATAATCAAGTCTGGAGAGTCGTCTATAAGCTCAAACTGTTTTATTGCTTCTAAACCGATGATCGACTGGTGTATGAGAACATGATTGAGAACAGAGCCAAGACAGTAGACACTTCCATCATGGGTCTCGGCATATTCCAAACCTTCTGAAACTGCTATGCCCAATGATCCTTGATGGTTTGAATTCTTGGCTAGAAGTGTTTGTCCAGCGTTTGTTTCCTTGCTTGGAGATGCATAGACTTCTGCTCCCATAAGTTTCATCAGGGTTCGCCTATCCGTTTTCCAGTTATATACAGCTCGCACCCAAAAAACCACGCAGTCGAGTCCCATAACTGTGGCTGCATATGAAAGAGCGCTGCCCCACTGTCCTGCCCCAGTTTCAGTTACTAAAGTTTTTTTTCCTTCCTTAGCCGCATAGTAGGCTTGAGCCAGTGCAGTATTGACTTTATGTGAACCTGTGGGCGACAAGTCTTCACGTTTATAGTATAGTCTCACTTTTTTTAGTCCCAAATGCCTCTCTAGTCTTTTTGCTCTGTATAGCGGGCGAGGACGCCCAGCTTGCATATACAGCTCTCTTATTTCCTCTGGAATTGGAATCCATCGGTCAGTTACCATTTCTTGTTTTAGGCATTCCTGTGTCATGGTTTTTGCAAGAAATTCTAAGCGTGAGGGACCTGTTTCAGGTTCCTTTGGCGGTGGCAACGGTTCAGGTAAATCAGGTGCGATATTATACCATTTAGTTGGCAACTCGTCTACTGGTAACGTGATTTGGTTCTTCTCCATGATTTTCACCTTTCTGAAAGACTTTCTTATTAACAAGATTTCAAGTTAAAGATTTCTATTCGAACAGTGCCTTTCTGCTCGTATAATCGTCAACTAAACCATTTTTCCAGCGAAGTTTTTCCTTTCTGTTTAGTTATGCCTTTCTGCATTTTTTCTATGGTTTTTCTCACGCGGTCTTCCGAGAAGTCTCTTTGTCTGCAGATGAAGTTTACCACTTCTTCGACGTTTAGTTCCTTTGACTCTATTTTGTAGTTGTCTGTTACTGCTGGTTTTAGGAAGATCTCCCTAATTCTTTGGTGTTCAACGGGAAACTCTGCATTTTTCAAGTGTGGCAGTGCATTTTCTATGTTTCCATGCTCCTTTATCAGTTTTAAGGCTGTTTTCGGTCCTAAACCCTTTATACCGTCTGGATTGAAGTCTGTTCCAATCAAAATGCCCACATCCACTAACTGTTCATAGGTTATTCCACACTCTCTCAGAACATTTTCAAGCTCAACAATTTCGGGCACAACTTCAATGGAGATGTTCTTGCTGGGAAGTCTTCGTCGCCCCGAAATTGTCACGTTTCTCACAAGTCGTGGTGCGCCAAAAAGCAAACTGTCATAGTCTTGGCTTGCACAATAATCTGCATCGCCACGCTTTACTAGGTGGGCTGCTTGGGCTTCTCCTTCGCTGGGCGCTTGAACCCATGGAATTCCCATCAAATCCAGAAGTTTTTTACTATCCTCAGCCATGTAATCCTTCAACCGTGATGTGGCTTGCGCGTACACGCGCGCTTCTTCAATTTTGCCCTCTTTTAAAGCACGTTCATACCTTACCAAGGCTTCTTCTTTTACTTTCACACGCCTCTTTATTTCAACTTCCTTAAGCGCAGGTGGTATCCCATCGAAAACGTAGATTGGTTTTATGCCCATTTCCACAAGGTTGCTTGTTCTATAAAGGAGGCCGCTTAAATGGCTTGTAATTCTTCCACTGGTATCCTTTAATGGAGTTCCATCTGGCTGGCGGATTATGGCTAAAAACTGGTATAAAGCGTTGTAAGCGTCAATCGCGATGGATTTGCCACCTAAATCCTCAAGTCTAACAATTGTTTTCGGAACAAGGTCGCGAAGGTTTACGCCCAAAACAATCCCGTGAAATATAGACATGAAACTGCAATAAGAAACTTGCGAAACTGAATAGTAGAAGATTTTCAAAACATATAAAATATAAGTAAGTCTTACATTTACAAAGCATCACTTGGTGAATCATAATGGCTGAAAGGTCAGCGACTTTGACTTTAGTAACGTGTACCAGTTGCGGTAAACCAGTCCAACCGGGAGCGGAAGCCACAAAATTTCTCTGTCCAAACTGTGGAGAAATTCTGATAAGGCGTTGCGGAAAATGCAGAAAGTTTGGTCGTCAATATAAGTGTCCAAAATGCGGTTTTATCGGACCATAAAAATGAAAGAGGAATCAAGATGGGTAGTGTAGTAGTTTCATACAAAGTATTTCCAACAGAAGTAATAGCTGATTTTAGCAATTTGAAAAAAGAAATCGAAGGATGCTTACCCAAGTTTGCTTCTATCATGGGATATGGCGAAGAGCCTATTGCTTTCGGCTTAAAAGCCTTAATAGTGCACATTAAACTCCCAGAAGACAAAAGCGGCGTGCTTGAAGAGCTTGAAAAGAAACTGGAAGGAATAAGCGAAATAAGCCAAATACAGTCAATTATGGTGCGTAGAACAAGCAGATAATCCTCAAGAAACTTCACTTCGGATGATTCTCTCACGTGAAAGACACGCAACAAATTAATAAACAGCAATATATTGTGAAATGAAAGGATTTATATAGGATTGAACTCTTGTTTCGAAACGTGTTACGCAACAATAAAAGGGAAGGATTTTAGTTGAGTGAAGTGCAATTACGTGTTGGCGACGCAAGACAAAGAGATGTTGGAAGAGGAATAGCCCGCATAGACCAAAAGGCAATGCAGAAACTGGGCATATCAGCAGGCGATGTGGTGGAAATAGTTGGCAAGAGAACCACTTCAGCCATTGCATGGCCAGCCTACAGCGAAGACCAAAACCGAGACATGATACGAATAGATGGATTCACACGCAAAAACGCGGGAATGGCCATAAACGAGTACGTGCTTGTAAGACCCGCCAAGGTTAAAAGTGCTTTAGGCATAACTTTGGCGCCAGTAGACATGCGCCTAAACGTTGATGAAGATTTTACAAATTTTGTGAAAAATCGTCTAATGGAAAGAACATTGGTTGAAGGCGACACAACTCTGGTCATGATGCTTGGACATGCCATACCTTTCACTGTAACAAAAACTCGCCCCCATGGCATAGTAAAGGTTACCACAGAAACAAGATTAACAATTTTGAACGAACCAGCGCCAGAAGGAAAAGGACTGCCACGAACAACATATGAAGATATTGGAGGATTACACGAGGAAATTCAAAGAGTAAGGGAAATGGTTGAGCTTCCGTTAAGGCATCCGGAACTGTTTCAGAGGCTTGGCATTGAACCTCCAAAGGGAGTGTTGCTTCATGGTCCTCCTGGTTGTGGTAAGACTCTTTTGGCTAGGGCTGTGGCGAACGAGTCGGAAGCAAACTTCTTTTCAATAAATGGACCTGAAATAATGAGCAAGTTTTATGGGGAATCAGAGGCTAGGCTTAGGGAAATCTTTCAGCAGGCTCAACAGAATTCTCCAAGCATAATTTTCATTGACGAACTTGACGCAATAGCACCCAAACGAGAAGAGGTTACGGGCGAAGTTGAAAGACGCGTGGTCGCTCAGCTTCTCGCTTTGATGGATGGTTTATCAGGTAGAGGAAACGTCATAGTAATAGGCGCCACAAACAGACCCAGCGCCCTTGACCCAGCCCTCCGTAGGCCTGGCAGATTTGACAGAGAGATTGAGATTGGTGTCCCAGACAAGCAGGGAAGACATGAGATAATTCAAATTCACACACGTGGAATGCCGTTGGCAGAAGATGTTGACCTGAAGAAACTAGGCGAAATGACTCATGGATACACTGGCGCGGACGTGTCAGCTTTGTGCAGGGAAACTGCCATGAAAGCCTTACGCAGATATTTGCCGCAGATAAATCTTGAAGAAGAACGCATACCGCCAAGTGTACTGGAAAAAATGGAAGTAAAAATGGAAGATTTCATGAATGCTTACAAGGAAGTAACGCCTACAGCCATGCGTGAAGTATACATCGAAGTGCCTACGATCCACTGGGACGACATAGGCGGACTGGAAGAAGTAAAACAGGAGCTTAAAGAAGCGGTAGAATGGCCTATCAAGAATCCAGAAATATTTAAGCGACTCGGCATAAACCCGCCTAAGGGTATACTTCTTTTTGGTCCTCCTGGTTGTGGTAAGACTCTTTTGGCTAGGGCTGTGGCAACTGAGAGCGAAGCCAACTTTATAACAATTAAGGGCCCAGAAGTGTTTTCAAAATGGGTTGGGGAATCTGAAAAAGCAATAAGAGAAGTTTTCAGAAAGGCTCGAATGGCGGCTCCTTCGGTGATATTCTTTGATGAAATGGACTCCCTTGTGCCTCGTCGAGGCATGGGTTTTGGAGACAGTGGAGTGTCGGAACGTGTTATAAGCCAGTTATTAACTGAAATGGATGGAATAGTAGCCCTAGAGGACATAGTTGTTATAGCAGCCACAAACAGACCTGACATTGTGGACCCAGCAGTGCTTCGGCCTGGAAGATTCGACAGATTAATATATGTGCCTGAACCCGACGAGAAAAGCAAGCTTCAGATATTCAAGATTTACACAAAAAACATGCCATTGGCTAAAGACGTGAGCTTACCGCAATTAGTTGCTATAGCCAAGAGCTATTCAGGTGCTGACATAGAAGCGTTTTGCAGAGAAGCAGCCATGCACGCGCTAAGAATGGACGTTAACGCCAAAGAGGTTAGGATGATAGATTTTCAGGAAGCAACAAAAAGCGCTGGGCCGTCAATTTCGCCAGATATGGAAAAATGGTACAAGAGTTTTATGCAACAGGTTCGGCAAGTAACGAAACCAGCAACGCCAGTTGCTTAGGAGCATACAGCCTTGCCCATTAAAACTTGGAAAACTCTGCCTGCATGCTACTTTCTCCTGGAAATTTTGAAAAAGAAAGGTGCCTTAACAGATGTGGAGCTTTTTGAAGATTTAAGCGAGGAATTCAAGGATTTAGGCTTCAAGGACTTTAACGAGTTATTAATGCGTCTAGAAATTGGCGGAAGAATACGTATAGCCTCAATAGTTCGTGGGAAAAGACGGATTGAACTTGTAACATAAGCAGCCACCTAGCTAAGCTATTAGTGTGCGGTAAATGAAAAACCTTTCAGACGTCATAGTCATCGGAGGCGGACCGTGCGGCTCTTTCGCAGCTTTTAACCTTGCAAAACGAGGAGCTAACGTAACGGTTTTCGAGGAACATAGTGAAGTCGGTGTTCCATCGCATTGTCCTGGCCACTTAAGCATTAAAGGTCTAAAACAATTAGGACTCTATCCGCTTCCTCAAGAAATTGTTGAAAAAACCTTTCATGGAGCAACCTTTCACTCACCAAAAGGCAAGAATTTTTCAGTTCGTTTTTCCCAGCCAGTAACATGTGCTGTTAATCGTGTTCTTTTTGATAGGTTCATTGCAGAAATGGCTGAAGACGTTGGAGTGCAGTATCATCTGAATTCGCGGGTTGAATCCCTAATCATTGAAAATGGTTTTGTGAAAGGAGTAAATGTCAAGCAGAATGGGAAGAAAGAGGAAAAATTTTTTGCTAAAATTGTTGTGGATGCTGAGGGCATATCGTCGAGGATTTTGAGGTCGGCTGGTTTGTCAGCCCTTAATCGTCATATGCTTGTCAATGGCGTGCAAGCAGAAGTTGATAATGTTAAAGACATAGAACCAGGCGTAGTGGAAGTTTTTCTTGGGAAGGACTATGCCATGGGCTTTTATGCATGGCTTATTCCCATAAGTGATGAAAAAGCAAAAGTTGGATTAGCCACAAAAACTGGAAATCCAAAAGAACTTTTGAGAAGGCTTATGTTCAAACACCCTGTTGCTTCAAAGAAGCTGTGCAGTGCAGAAATCATTCAAATAGGGTTTCATCCTCTAACTCTTGGGGGACCAATAAGGAGAACCTATTCAAACGGGTTCTTAGCTGTTGGAGACGTAGCCTCGCAAGTGAAGCCTACAACTGGAGGCGGTGTGATTCTTGGGATGACCTGTGCGAAGGTTGCGGCTGAAATTGCTTATGAGGCTCTGAGTAGGAACGATTTTTCTTCGGAATTTCTAAGCGCTTATCAAAGATCATGCAAAGCCATCTTGGGTTTTGATGTAAAAGTTATGCTTAGGATTAGGAAAATGCTTGATGCCATGTCTGATGAGAAAATAGATGACGTCATTAGTTTATGCAAGAAACTCAACTTAGACAAAAGCTTCCAAAACATTAAGGACATAGATTTTCAAGGGCAATCCATTCTGCGCCTTTTGCCAAACCCCAGAATGTTAGCGGCTCTCTTCTATTTCTTTTTCCTCTTTCTGTCTGCAAATCCTTAAAAT
>Ga0172364_10001080_pt1 | contig 20613 bp, 14 predicted proteins | sample LakKivSesite10cm_FD_114545 | JGI IMG/M metagenome (GOLD analysis project Ga0172364, IMG submission 114545) | Sediment microbial communities from Lake Kivu, Rwanda - Sediment site 10cm | ecosystem: Environmental > Aquatic > Freshwater > Lake > Sediment | place: Rwanda: Western Province, Lake... | reverse complement strand
TTTATGTTCTACTAAAAGCGATTGATCAACGTCTGCTCCTTGCACCAGTCTCACACCAACTGACCTAGATGTTGAACCTGCTTTGTACAGAATTGATCCAATGATTAAATGGTCTGCTGCTTGAGCCATGTACGTGTTTGTCACCTTAGTATACCAAGTATATGAAGCAGCTGGACCCGATTCACCCTCGCTTGCAGCGTAATAGTTGTTATAGAACTGATCAAGTCGGATAGCAACTATGTGAGCATAACTTATGTAGGCAGTGTTGGCTGTGTTCTCTGTTGTATATTGAATTTTGAATGTGTGAGAAGTTGCGTCAAGGTTCACTTTTCTCATAACACCAAATGTGTATCTGGCTTCTGACGCGCTCGTTTCTCTGGTAGGGCCAACTTGCACAATACCGTCTTTCAAAAACTGAATCAACGTACTATAGGACGTTGATGAACCACCCAAATTGGCAGTTGCTATTATCAAATAGTCTCCCGAGGTAGAAGGGGTGAAGGTTAGACTAACTTTATCTTGCCAATTTGTGTTCGTGTTCCATGACGATTCTGCTTCACTTTCTGCATACTGACTGCTTAAACTAAAGGCACACAATCTAGCATTTCTGATTTTGGCAGTGGCTGTGGTAGCAGATATTGCATACTGAATCTTAAGCGTCTGAGAAGAAGCTGGCATGTTAACGCGTTTCAAGGCACAAAACGGATACCAGTCCGTTGTGTCTTTGACTCTATAAATCAATTCTTGCCATGTAGATGTACCATCGTATAGTCTAGCCTTCACATCAGGGGGCGATGTGCAATTGCCCTGCACTTCCGCAGTTGCTATCACTATATAATCCGCAGACACTGAAGGAGTGAAGGTCAAAACCACTTTGTCTTGATATTCTGTATTAGTGTTCCACGAACTCTCTCCTAGACTTTCAGCATATTTGAAGTCATAGCTAGAATAACTTCTAAAAGTCATATAACTTCCATCATCTGACTGCAAGTTCCCTATTGAACCAGAAACAAGTTGCGTTGAACCCAACAAGTTATAGTTTGACGGATAATAGGTATTGGTTGAGCTCTCAACTTGTGAAACAAAAAATGGCAGAATTAGAATTAGTAGAAAAACAATAACAACTACGATAGGTAATCGTAGCTTCACAGTTTCCCTTCTCCCTCGGCACTAAATAATTACAACTTGAAACTTTTTAAGCCTTTTGGAATTAAGTTCTATATCTTCGCTTCTATCTCGTAATCAATTGAAAGTCATCAACTGTTTTTATGGCAGATAATGGCTATTAAAAGAGCGAGAATCATGAAAGGAGAAGCGGTCACAATAATAAACATGTATTAACCATAAATGTATGTTTCTTACGGCTGATTGTTCAGAAGTGACTGTTAACCTGATACGGTTTTTCCAATAATTCCACTCAGGATTGGCGGCATAATAAGCAATATGCCACCGGGGGTAAACCAACTTAAAAGCGGTGGTTGAGAAACGTAAGCATAATAGACATATAAAAAGGCCAAAATCAGTCCAGTTATAAGATTTATTTCTGCTTCTCTTTTTACGTTTTTATTTTTAAATGGCGCGCGCTGGTGACAACTTCAATAGTAGCTGTTCTAAAAGGAACAGCTTACTAAGATGATCAAACAAATAGTTTTAAGAAAATAAAAAAAGGATTAGTTTTTCAAGTTTTTCTTGCGAAATACGCTGCTGTTGCCGCCGCTGCAACTGCTATTATCGCCAGTATTAATATCACGTAGAGTACTGTTAGCATTGTGCCTTGTGTTCCCACAGCGTCATCCACTTTGCCTTCTAAACTTAGAATTGAGTCGCTTAAGTCACTGACATCACTTGTTAGGTCGCCAACATTTGTGCTTATTGTAGCAGTGGTTCCGCTAATGCTTGTTACCACAGCGTGAATTTCTGTTAGATTTAGTTTGATAACTCCTAGGTCTGGAATAACTACTGTTAGTATGTCGTTATGGATGCTATCTACGGTGTCTTTCATTCCAGCCAAGTTATCGCTTATATAGAAGCTCTTTATGTTCACACCACTCATTTCATTGTACTTGGCTTCAACTAGCAGAGTGTAAGTACCAGCTTCCGCCGTTCCTTGGATCGTGTAGGGTATTCGGTAGAACCCTGTTTCAACAGTTTCTATGTTTTCAGTTAAGTTTGCATATATGTTCCCTTCGAAGTATAGCATAGCGGATAATTCTTTGGTATTTACTGCTCTTCCAAGATGAGTTATTAGAACGTTGTATTCACAGATTTCACCTCTGAAATACAATGAACCCGCATCTATTCTTACTTCAATTGGTGCAGGGGCACCCACTTCTACAGTTTTTGTCATAGTTGAGGTCAGGTTGTCTATGCCTTTAGCTGTGAGTGTGACGTCATGCCATCCGGAGGCGCTAAAGACATGCGTAGCAACAGGATGTGTTGTGTTTACAGTGGTTCCATCTTCGAATTCCCAGCAATACCAAATTATCGAACCGTCAGGGTCATAGCTTTCAGAAGCGTTGAAAATCACTTCTTGCCCTGCTGTAGGTTTAGGCGGCCAATATGTGAAGGACAGAATGGGGTATAGTGCTGAGGGTATCTCATAGTAGCCACTTACTACTTCACATGTCAGATAGCCTTCAGCATCATCCACTAGCATTGTATCAAAAATCTTGAAGGTACAGTTTGTGGCAGGTTGGGGTTCAACTGGTTGGTATATAGCCTTAAATGTCATAGTTGCTATTGTCCCATTTCCTTCGGGAAAAGGCTCAGGCCACAGACCAGTTTCATTTGGATACAGGAGTATTCCCACCACTACGTGTGGCGGAATAGTTTCGGTACCAACAGTTGTTTCGTTTTCAATGTAATATATGAAGAAGGTATGAGGTTCTGAGGGTGTTTGATTAAACTGTTTGAAGAAGGGCCCTTCCTCCACGTTTATAACTTCGAGAATGGCGTTATTGTAGCTAAGCCTAAAGTCTAAACCGACTAGCCGATCGTCTGTTTCTACATTATCGATGGTTACGTTTATACTAAATATGTCCCCTTTTTTATTTGCTTGGTACGTTGGAGGGTCAACAGCTAATGTAATATGATCTTGGGCTTGCGACCGCTTGATTGTTGGTAACCACAGTAGACTTAATGCCAAAATAATTGTCAAGATTGTTTTTCTTTTCATTTTTTACGCCTTAGTAAAGTTATAGAATATTGTTCTATATTTTTAGTTTACTGTTTATAAATATTTACTCCTAATCAGTAATGAATATTGAGATTAACGGTTATACCAAAAAAAAGGAAGGTGTTGACGGTTTATCTTTTTATAGCTTTTTTCTTGACGAAGACTGCCAATGCTGACGTTGCGAGGAATATCACAGTAAACATGAGATGCGTGAATTCTGGAATAATCACCTGACAGTTATAAACGTCCATTTCCTCCAGTTTACCTTCATCTCCATCTAAGTAACCCATGATGTATGTGTCCTCCGGGAAGGCTGTTGTTATGTCAAGTTCGAAGGTCACGAGTTCTGTTGGAACCTCAATAACTTCGAATTCGACAAACGACAAGCTTCCGTAGCCAGGTGCTCGTTCGTTTAACAGCACGCTTTCAGCATGAAGTACGGAGTCAGAATAGAATATGGGTTCAACTCCAATTGGGCCTAATCCTTGGAAAAACTCGCTTGTGAGCCCAGCGGTATACCAGCACCCTGTGGCGTTTAGATAGGTGGTATTGTAGTGCAACAAGAATTGCCAAGCAGTAGTTACAATTGATGAATTAGCCCACAGGGTTACGTTAAACTTGTAGCCTACCGAAGCTGTTGTTAAGTCCACTTGAGATGGTTCTACCCACATGGCGTCTGCATTGTGCGGCTCTGTAGGTTCTAGTGCGAAGACTTTCGGCGCAGCCATTATTGCAACCAATAGCAAGAATATGGCTATCTCCTTTTTCATGTTAATCCCACTATTTTTCAATCGCTTAACTATTCTACATAGGATTGTATTTAAATTTTTTTATAAAAAGAAAGGAGGAAAACGGGTTATTTTATTGGCAGGATGTCCCAAATGATTTAGCCGCAAGCCAGACGTCGTAAATGTCGATTTTTTGGTTTTGGTCTAAGTCTGCGTCTGGGTTCCAACGTGGTCTATTTGGATTGCTTCCGAATGCTATTGCCACGGTTCTAACATCTGCTATGTCTACTTTGTCATTGCCGTCCACATCGCCAAGAATTCTGACTTTAACCGCTCCATCTACGAATGAGTTGTCTGAGAGATCAGCTTCGTTGGGTACCGGAGGTATTTCGGCGCTTAGTATGTAGTTGGTGCAAGGTGCTGCGTCGCCTGTGCTCCATTGGAGTGTTACGGTTGATTGATTTCCTGGCGGCAGGTTTTCTACTGTCATGTTTCCTATTAGATGGCTGTTGTAGTAGGCTTTGACAAGGAATGTTTCGCTTGTATTTCCTTCATTTTTAACTGTTACATTGATATTCAGGATCCACCCTCGATACACCCAAGGCCGTGGTGCTTCTATGTTCACAATTGCTACATCAATTATTAGTGTCCCGAAGAATCCGTCTCTCGTTTCGTGTTCTATTGGTTCGCCTTCTGAATTTATTAACGCTGTGTCGTGCAAGTCTAGAGGTGTAACTCCGAACGCATCGACATGGAATCCAATTTCGACTAATGGTTGGGGATCAGTTATTGTGACGGGAGTTGAGTATTTAAGTTTCAGCCATATAAAACCAGCTTCGTCGTTCATTATTGTTGAAGGAGTTGGTGTTTGGCCGTTTACCTTGAAGACGGTTACGCTTATCCAGCTTATTATTGCCGTGTTGTATGACATGTTGAATTCGCATGTTTTGAGGTCTGTGGCGTTTACTACTGTGATGTTTATTCTGAAGGTTGAGGATGGTACCATGGTGGGGTCTATCAGTTCTTCAGGTTCCACGTAGATGGCTGTTCCAGTTGATGGGGGTGGGGGTGGCGGAACTGTTGACATGAAAACGTATGTGGCATTATAGGCGTTAAGCGCAATTTTTTGGTCGTTTTCGTCTAGGGCATATGTTTCCTCTGGAGTTTCAGTTGATATGTCTAGTTCTGAAGCTATTGTTTCACTAGGTTCTGGGGCTGCCATAACTTCGAATTCTATCCATGAGAGAGTCCCGTAACCGGGTGCCCTGAATGGTTCCATCAGTATGGTTTCGGCGTGAAGCACGTAGTCATGAGTTGAGTTGTAAATTGCGAAACTTGGTTCTACGCCTATTGTTCCCAGTCCCCCGAAGAATTGGCTTTTGTATCCGGCTGTGTAGCCGCATCGTGTGGCGTTTAAGTAGTTTTTGTTATAGATTAGCATGAACTGCCATGAATTGCTAGTTTCCGTTAGGTTTATGCATAAGGTTACGTTGAATTTGTATCCGATTGCATGTTCGTCCGTGTTTAGTTCAATGTTTGAGGGTTCTATCCACATGGCGTCTGCGTCGTGTGGCTCCGTGGGTTCTCCAGCGCATATGTGGCTCATGAAAAACTCTGGTACAGTAAGAGCTACAATTATCAGTATTCCAAAAATTAAGATTTTAATTTTGGTAATCATCTTAATCTTCCCTCTCCTATATTGTAGGAGATAAATGGTTCTTTTAAGATTTTTGGAAGAATGTTCTATCGATGCTATGTATTGTGCAAAAAAGGAGGTTTAGGGGTCTTCTCCGAAGTGTTTGGCCACTGCTCTTACGTCAGCTATATCCACTTTCCCATCTCCTTCGGGGGGAAATACGTCGTATATTGGGTCCCAATCTTCGTCTCCTTCTCTTGTTCCAAAGTGTTTGGCTGTCATGCGTACGTCCATGATGTCTATTTTTCCATCTCCACCAGGAGGGGCTACGTCGTATAGTTTGGCTGTTACATTGTATACTTGTATTATTTCGGATGTCGAGTTTGTTCTGTCCACGGAATCTATTACTGTTAGTGTCACTGTGTAGTTTGCTGGTTGGGTGTAGATGTGAGTTATTGTCGGGTTGGTTGCGTTTATTATTGCTCCGTCTGAGAAGTTCCAGTTGTATTTTATTATTGGGCTGTAGTCTCCTAGTTGTTTGCTCCACCCTTGCTGAGAGTTCGCTGCATAGAACGTTATGGTATAGTTTACTATTGGCTCATCTGGTGCCCACGTGAAGTTTGCTGTAGGTCCAAATTCTGGGTATACCGTTATCGGCTTTGATGTTGTGCTCCATAATCCTTCGTTGTCTGTTACGTTTAGCGTTATCACATATTGGTTTGATTCCATGTAGGCGTGGGTCACCGTAGGGTCCGGAGGGTTTGCGTAGTCTCCTTCTCTGATTATTTTGGGGCTTCCGTCCCCGAAGTCCCATTCATATTTTATTATTGTGTCGTTGAATCCTTCAGGGGTAGATGATGATGCATCAAATTCTACTGTCATGTTCTCGTAGGGGGCTGCTGGCCAGAAAGCGAAGGATGCTTGTGGTGGATACCCCCATGAATTTTTCACGTTGAATGTGGTCGAGGTAGATGATGTTTTTGTTGGGCTGGTCTGAGCTTTTATGTAAAGTGTGTATTTTCCCGCCGCGGGTTCTGGTGGGAGCCGAATGTAAGTGTTGTAGATGCCGGGTGTTGTTTGGGGTGGTGGCGGCGGAAGTGATGGATATTCTAGTAGTCCCTGTTGAGTTTTGCTGATGCAGAAGTACATTGCTTTTTCTAGGCTTAGAGCCATTCCACCTTCTTTTGGTTCTTCGTTGTATACGTTGCCGCATATCAGAGCTTTACCTGAGCAAGCCCATTCGGGTATGTAGATGGTGAACTTTGGAGATCTCGTTTGTTGAGGGTCAATTATGCCGTGCCAGAAGCCAACTTGGAGGGGAACCATGTTCGCATCAAATACTGTTACTCTTGCGTATACTTCTCTTTGGGTCATTTGCCAGTTGTAGATTGTTATGCCAACTTGGATTTGTGTGTCAATTTTTGCGGTGTTTATTGGGTTGTTGCCCATGTCCATTAGAGATAGGTTTGTTATGTTTATTAGCCATGTTTGTGTTGGGTCTCCAATCGTTAGAGTTCGAAAAGCGGTGGACATGCCTCTTGAGTCTTCAACTTGAACTGCTACCACAAGGTCTGAGGCTGGCAATCCATCTTGTGTTATGTTTCCTTCAATCGTGACTTTTTGTCTCAATAGATAGGACTTTTTGTCTGTTTTCGCCGTGACAGTCAATGAAGGGTCCGGTGACGCAAGTAATTGTAAGCCTATTGTGAGTGTGAGAATTAGGAGTAAGGTAGTGATGGTTATTGTTTTAAGAATTTTTGTTGATTCTTTTTTTGATGACATGTCGAGACCGTCATCAAAAATGTATGAGAATGATTCTTAATAAGCTTTCTGGAGAAAAGTTCCAATCGATATGAAATATATTTTTTTAGAGCTTAAATAAAAAAGGGGGGAATGATACGTTTTCTTCAGAGTTTCTATACTTCTATCTCGAGTGTGGCTTCAGCGGTACATGTGTAGCCGTATGCGTCTGTTACTACTACTTCAATTGTGTGAATGCCTGGACTGGCTGAGTATATTGTTAGGGTACTTGAGGTCCATGTGTCTGGGTAGCCGTCAACATACCATTGATAAGTGTATGGTCCTATACCGCCTGAGACTATCGCTTTGAAAGTTACATATTCTCCTGCTGTTACGTTAATCTTAGCATATTCTGGGTCAATGTACACTGTGGGTAGTGCGGCGGGAAGTATGTAGATTTCAGGCACCTCAGAGCCTGGCGGCCATCCTTGGCCGAATGTTGGAGCCCAAGGTGCTCCGCCTACTGTTGGGTCTTTGTCATAAGCGCTCACGTACACGTGAGCAAAGCCTGCGAATGCCCATTTCGGAATGTATATGCAGATCTCTTCTGTTGCGTACTCTTTCCATGTACAGAACTTTGCTCCGCTAACGGTTATGTCGTCTATGAGAGCACTGCCGAAGTGTGTTTCGAGTTCATCTTGGATTACTATAGAAAAGAGTACTGGGTATTCTTGCTGTGCTTTGGACTTGAAGTCGATTGTTACGCATACGTAATCTTCGTGGTAGTAGTAGAATTCGTCTCCGGTCACACACGATTGCACTGTGACTTTGGTGATCTCTATTAAGTAATAGTAGTCATATACGAGTATGTCGGTCACTACTACGCCGCATATGTCGACTGAGGTTGTAACTACGTACTTTCCAAAGTAGTCTTGCGGGTTTTGACATGGCCATGGCATCTGGAACTTAATCCAAGCTATGCCGTCTTCGTCTGTTACGTTTGCGTATTTTCTAACATGGTATGCGTTTTTCTGTATCCATGTTTCTGGGTCGTTAATGTCGAATCCTTCTTGCTCGAAGGGTCCTTCGATTTCAAAGCCTACTTCTTTGGATTGCACTGGCCAGCAGTTGTACATTACCTCTCCGAAGAGGTATACAACTGATTGTGGGATAACTAAGTCCATGCCTTCGCTTTGTCCTTGCCCGCCGAATGGCGCTGGGAACGCGAATGGTACACCGTAGGTACCGCCATATCCACGGTTTACGGCTCCGCCGTAGGCATCGATTAGTCTTCCAACTGAGGGGCTTCCCAATACAGTTACCAAGCCGTCAACATTAGCTGATGCATTATATGGTACGGTGTCCCCGTCTTTGTCTATCATGAGTATGTCGAATAATTCAAGGTTGCATGTAAGGTCTATAGGATCGCATGAAATATCTTGGTCTGTAATTTTGAATGTTATCGTGGCTATTGTTCCGTTTTCTCCTTCTTCGCCCCATTCAGCTCCGGGGAATGGTCCGGGCCATTCTCCAATCGAATTTGGAAGTATCAGTGCTCCCACAACTATGTGCGGGCCGTAATAGTTTGGTTCTACGTATGATATGAAGAAAGTGCCTTCACTGTCTTGTGGATATTGGGCTAGGTAGTCGCCTTCTTCTACATTCACGACCTCGAGCATGTCGTCGCAGTACATTAGTCTGAAGTCTAGTCCGACGAGTTCCCAAGCGAAGTGCAGTCGATTTATTGTGACGTTCACTTTGAATTCCGTGCCTATTACTGGCTCAGGCCCGAATGTGATCGAATGAGATGAGCAAACCACTTCTAGGTGTGGCATGTGCACTGCTAAGAAGCCTTGGATAGTCTTGGGGCAAGGAACGGAGTCGTCAAGCGGGATCGGAATCGAGTGGTTGTGAGCTTCTTCGTCTGAAAATGCATTCTCGCTTTCATAATAATCTGGATAGATTCCTTGAGCAGTTATGTTGAGGTGGAGTGTTACTATCAAGACATCTTCAGATAATTCCTTCGTTGTGTTTGCGAAAACAGTAAGCGTTCCATCGAAGTCGGTTATAGTACCGTTCCAGTCTACAGTGTTGAGATCTACAGATAGAATTTCTAGCCAGGCGGCATTGTAGCTGAATGTAAACGAGACGTTTACGAGGTACCATGCTGCCGCAAGGTCGTAAATGTATATGCGTTCGTCGAACAGATGGCCTGTCCAGTTTGTGTACATGTCGAACAAGGTTTGGTCACTTTCGCATCCCAGATGAGGTGATGGAGGATATTCCCACGTGAACGTGTATGGACAGTTATAGACATCCATTGGTGCCTTGTCTTCCTCTGGAGGGGGGTTCGGGTTGATGCGTATGTAGTAGGTGTCGCTGGGATAGGCAGTTTCAATATCTAGTTCAAAATTGATTGTTTCGCCCTTGTCTGGAACATCAGTAACGTTAAACTCAATCCATGACAAGGCTTTGCCGTTGGGCTCAACAGCCCTTGTTCCTGTCAGCAACGATTCGGCGTGGAGCACACTGCCTACTGCAAATGTCGGTAAGACACCAATCGTTGATTGGCCGTCGAAGAATAGGCTTTGACTCATCGCAGCGTTTGTGTAGTTGCATCTAGTGGCGTTCAAGTAAGCGCTGTTGTAGGACAGCAGGAACTGCCAGGCAGTAGACGTCCAGTTAGTCCTTATGAAGACAGTTACGTTAAACATGTCGCCTACATCTACGTCAGCCGTGCTGAAACTGATTGATCTCGATCCATCTTGCTCAATCCACATGGCAGCGCCCGTGCCGGGCGGAGGATCTGATGGTGTGCCTTGATGAGGAGATGGTCCCAATAGTTTTGCGTATGCAGGTACCACTGAAACAAAGAACATAGTGACAGCAAATAGTGCTAAAAGTTTCTTTACTCGATTGTTCATTTTTCTTCTCCCTTCTCCTTTTCGTCACAATATGTGTAGGCTTTTCCAGATTTAAGTATTCCGGAATTATCTTCTATCTAGAACTTGAACGCTAGAATCTAAGGATGTAGCCGCTAAAAACACGGACAAACCAAACTTAGCTATAAACATGAAGGCTGTCTTGGATAAACTTAAAACTCTGACAAAAGTTAAAACAAAAAAAATGGGGGAAGATAGTTTTTTCTAGTAGGGCCAACCGAACATTTTAGCTATTGCTCTTATGTCGTCGATTCTGACTTTCCAGTCGTCGTTTATGTCTGCCCTCGCATCCCATCTCTCGTAGCCTGGGAATGGTGGAGGTGCAGAGCCGAAAGCCTTAGCAGCTGCACGTACGTCGTCGATTCTAACTTTGAAGTCGTAGTTCAGGTCTTCCCTTATGGTTACGTAAATTGGACACCAGTATTCGTCGACGAGTTCTCCTTCTTCATAGGTGTGGCAGTCGAGGTAGTGGAGTCCTACCGTCAGATTCTCTATCGGCAAATAATCTGTAATATTGTATGGTCCGAGCACGACATATTTGAATGGCGCTATTGTTATTGGACCTGGTATGACGTCGATTGTTTCGTTGTCGAAGGTTATTTCAATGTAGTCAATTACTGCTGGCACAAGCTCGCCTGTCGCGATAGATTTGCTTCCAGTGTTAACCACTTCCACAGAGTAGTTGAATGACGTGTGGGGGTCGATTCTTTGAGGTTGGATAAAGTTCTGCTTTAGAGGACCAGTAACCCAGTAGTCCTTGTACTTGACTACGTGGACGATGTTGTTAGCTGGGTTATAGTAGTCGAAGACGTAGGGTCCGCAGCCAATCAGAGCCTTCATGAATGGATAGTCGGCTGGTGGATCTTTGCCTGTCCATGTCTTGTACGAAATGCTCCATAATGCGGCGGTTGTCGCGCCAGGCTTGTCATAGATGTGCTTCGGGAACATTACAGCTAAGCCAGCGAAGTCGTAGATTATGAATTGAGAGGTAGTGTTAAGGTAGATGTCTACTGTGCATGGGTCTACTATTTCGGTCCACAGCAGATACTGCCAAGTTGACTGGTATTGTGGATAGTTATGTAGGGTATCCATTGCGAATTTGATGTCTTCAACTGTCACTGGCATGCCGTCGTGCCACTTGACATCGCTTCGGATCTGGAACCTCACCTTCATTCCGTGAACGTTCAACGGCGCCCAGTCGAATGGGTCAGCTGTCCAATCGCAAGCAATCCATGGAATGTCCACGAGGTCAGGATTGATGGCCATCAAGCCGTCTTCTACCTTGGTGAGCACGTCCCATTCGTAGGCTGAGTCAGCCCATCCTGGATGTAAGTTATCCAGAGGTGCACCCAGCACATAGTTTACGCTTCCACCTTCGACTGAAGTGTTCCAGTGCATCAAAGCCCAAGTCCAGCCGTTGTCAGCGCCATAGCCATAACTGTTAATCATGTTCACAAGCTTCTTGTCGCCGCCGTAGTATTCATAGTTCTTGAAAGCGTTGTAGTATGTTCTGGAGTAGAGGTAAACTGCTGGCGTCAATACGAGGACCAGCATCCTCTGCGCCAAGTGGGCTGCTTCGATCTTCTCCTCCATGACCATGCCAAACTTTATAGTCTCCAAGAGCGCATCGAGCGCATCATCATGAATTCCGTAGGAGTTGTCTCCCCACGGATAGTCCATGCTGCTGTGGAAGAAGTCGTACAGGTAATCTGCGAATCTGCCTAGACCATAGCACAAGAAATACAGGTCAAAGTTGCGGTAGTAGAAGGCGTTCACAACTTCTGTGTTGAAAGGTACTACAGAGTGAGTGAAGTGGCAGTTTGTAACGCCTAAATATGTGCCGAAGAATAAGTTCCACTTGTCAACCCATTTCTGAGTGAATGCCACTGATGTTGGCGCTTCTGACGGAGACTGAACATAAATCTCATCTCTTGCCACTTTACCGTCTGGCTGAATCAGTTTGTCTCCCACTTTCGTGAAGCCTGAAGCCACCAACTCCTCCCAAGCCCTAGTGAAGTTGCATCCGGGAGAAGGCACAGTTGGGTCATGCCACTGTCCAAGGGCTGGCGGAACAGGCGTGTTACACGCAGTGTTTATAGGTCCTCCATAGATTTGCAAGATAGCAGCATCCTTTTCAGCCGTGCTCAATCCAGCCCACGCCAAAGCCGCCCTGAAATCAGTCCAGTTCAATGGGGCTAGAGCTCGGCCTGCATCTGGCTGTTCTGCATCGTCAGGCACGTAATCCCTGCAATTTATGCCTATATAGCAGTAGTGGAATCCTGGTGCCACCAAAACTGTGTTGCCCTCATCTATCAGTTTCTTCGCGTTTGTATAGCGGATCATGTCCGGGTTCACGTCTACCTCGCAATTTTGGAAAGCAGTCGTAGCCGCATCTGGATCGGAAATAACCTTCATCCAAATCTCATCCAAACGCGGCTGTTCTACTAATTCAATAGTGCCCATGGCAGGAGCAATAGACGAAATCAGCAATGCAAAAGCGATCGCTATCAACAGTGATTTAACAAATTTTTTGTGCATTTTTTCCTTTCTCTCCTTTCTTCTGCAAAATTAGTAGTAGTCAATCGCATTTAAAAGCCTTATGGAAAAATGTTACACTACTAATACCATCAAATTGTCCCTTTAAGAGAAGCCATCCGTTAAGCTTAAATTTTCAACAGTCCCTCAATCTACAAGGGGAAAGGACAAATGAGAGAATACTTAATTAAAAGAATATTCGTAAGTGTAATGTTACTTCTAGTGGTATTAACGTTGAATTTTATCATCTTCAGAGTGGTCCACCCAATCCATGATCCAACTTTCCTCATTATTAATCCAAACATCGAAAACGCAGGGTATGCAGAATTAATGAGGGCACTTTGGGGCATAAATAAGCCCCTTTTTCCAGATCAATATCTTACCTACATGTGGAATCTTCTAACGTGGAATTACGGCTACTCTTTCAGCAATCCTCCGACACCGATAGCCACTGAGATGGTGTGGCGACTTGGAAATACCGTGTTCATTCTTGGCACAGCACTGGTAGCTGAAGTTGCAATTGGATTACCTCTCGGGGTCCTAGCGGGTTCAAGAAGAGGGAAAAAAACCGACGTTACAGTGATGGGCTTGGGACTCTTAACTTGGGGATTCCCCACTTTTTTCATCCAACTGCTGTTCCTCTTGTTCTTCTCCTACTATTCAAAGGTGTTCATAGGCATACAGCTACTGCCAACATCAGGAGTTGTAAGCCTGCCACCACCACAGGATGCCTTCGGGTTGTTTATTGACAAGGCTTGGCACGCAATAGGACCGATAACGACGCTAGTGATAGCAGGATTTGGCGGATGGGCACTCTACACCAGAAACCTTATGGTGGATGCCCTCACAGAAGACTTTATGGTCACAGCCAAAGCAAAAGGCGCCTCCAGCAGAGACGTGCTTTATAAACATGCCTTCAGAAGCGTACTTCCACCAATAGCCACAATGCTGGCTATGGCAGTTCCTGGAATCGTGACTGGAGCTATAATAACAGAAACCATCTTCGGATGGCCGGGCATAGGGCAATGGTACATATCAGCACTGAACGACGGAAACCACCCTGTAGCCCAAGCAGTTTTGTACAATTATGCTGTATTAATGATAGTCGCCAACCTGGTAGCTGACGTACTATATGGATTCCTCGATCCAAGAATTCGTGTAGGAGTCAGGAGGTAGCAGTGCATGTCTATACTTCGGACGGAAAAAAGGAAGATTTATTCCAGAAAAATCAAAAGTTTCTGGCAAGATTTCAGCCACAACAGAATAGGATTTGTAGGTCTCGTAATAATAGGCATCTACATTTTTGTGGCGGCTGCGGCTCCGTACATTGCTCCATATCCGCAAATAAACATGCCCAGAGTTGCTAAGGCATACGCTGTGCCCGAATGGCTTAGTGTATTTCCTCAATATAGCTCAGTACCGCCAACAACTAAGATACCATTGAATTGGACAAACTCGCAGAACTACCCAGAAATAACAATCCAATACGGAAAAGACGTGATCATCAGCTACAACGCGAGCAAATCTGCCTTGACAATAGGAGAGCTTCACAATTACCTATTAACAGTACAATTCAATTACACTTATCAAGGCCCCCAAGAATATCAAATCAGTCTACAATGGAACGCCCAATTCTCAAATGTAACTTACCGCCTAGCAGTCAATATAACCAATCCTCAAAGCGAAACCTTTCCGATTTTTGGAGAAGAGTACGACACGGCCACTGGACGAGTTTTCGTGCTTCCCACCTTATGGGACATCACTACTGCAAACTGGTTGACAACTTCCGGCGACCCCAACCTTCGACGAAGAATGAGTTATGAAACATTTTATAAACAATTTTACCAACAATATTATGACACGTTTCTCAACTCGGTAGGATACGAAATAATCCTCAACAGCACAAGAACAGGACAGTACAAATATCAACAACTCAAGTACAAGCTAGCAAATAAATTCAGCCTTGTAGGGTTTGAAGAATATTTCCAAGCTTTCTGGTATGGGAATCAAACCTGGGCCGGTTGGAACCGATGGGGAAACAGCACATATTCCAGTCAATACAATGACTACAACAGAATCTTGGGAAAATTTGAGGGCTTCCAAGATTATTGGAAAGAATACTGGTTTGGGAATGCGACATGGGTTGGTTACTGGAATCGGTGGGGAAACATTACATTTGAGCAACACAAGCTAGACTATGCAGAAGCCGCAGATGCTTATGCAGATCCAAAAGCCAAGCTACAGGCAGACCAAGAAAGCCGAAAGATTTCTCCAACAGACATAATATTCACAACGAAAGGAATCTACACCATAGAATTATGGCTAATAGTTAAGCCGATATCAAAAAATGCGACACTCAAAATGTACCTCAGTTCAGACAACAAATTCACAATCTGGGGATCCAGATACGGAATATTAGGGTCAGACGCTTTCGGAAGAGACGTATTCTCACAGCTCATATACGGTGCCAGAATATCCCTGGTTGTAGGCTCACTCGCCGCAGTACTTTCAACAACCTTAGGAATAGTCTTTGGCGTAACCGCGGGCTATTTAGGCGGATTGGTTGATGAAGTAACCATGCGAATCGTAGATATCTTATTGTGCCTACCTGTACTGCCTCTATTACTTGCACTCTCCGCATACTTCAAGCCCAACGTCTACTTCATTGTAATATTGATAGCAATATTCGGATGGCAAGGTCTGTCCAGAGTCATTAGGTCTCGAGTACTAACCCTACGGGAAATGCCATTTGTCGAAAGCGCTAAAGCCTCAGGAGCATCAGACTCATACCTAATATACCGACACCTCATACCAAACGTTTTTCCAATATGCATAGCGGCCATGATTCTATCCGTGCCAGGAGCAATAATCACCGAAGCAGCCTTAAGCTTTTTAGGCTTTGGCGACCCGCTCGCCCCCACATGGGGCAAAATGCTTCATGAGGCCCAATCCGCAGGGGCCTTCGGCTCCCTCGCATGGTGGTACATACTACCACCGGGCTTTGCCATAACATTCCTCTGTGTAGCCTTTGTATTCGTAGGTCATGCACTTGACGAAATAGTGAACCCAAGGCTGAGAAGGAGAAGATAGTAGTGTCACTGTTAAACGTTGAAAATCTGAGAGCATATTTCTCAATCCTCCGTGGGTATGTAAAGGCTGTGGATGACGTCAGCTTCGAGATAAAGAAGGGCCAGGCCTTTGGTCTAGCGGGAGAAAGCGGATGCGGAAAAACAACAACAGCTCTAACAATTCTGAGGCTACTTCCAACCAACGGAAGAATAGTAAGCGGAAAAATCTTTTTTGAAGGGAAGGACATAACACGTATCAGTGACGAAGAATTCAGGAAAACCTACAGATGGAAAAAAATTTCTGTCATTTTTCAAGGAGCCATGAATGCTCTTAACCCAATCATGACGGTCGGTAACCAGATAGTAGAAGCAATAACGCTACACGAAGACATAACCAAGAAAGCAGCCCTAGATCGTGCAAAAAAACTCCTTGAACTTGTCGGTGTAGGAGCAGAAAGGGTCGACAGATACCCCCACGAACTGAGTGGAGGCATGAAACAAAGATCAATAATAGCTATGGCACTCGCCTGCAATCCAGACCTAATAATAGCTGATGAGCCCACCACAGCGTTAGATGTGATTACCGAAGCACAAGTTTTGAGAGTGATGAAGGAGTTGCAGAAAAAACTACAGATTTCCATGATTGTAATTTCACATGATTTGTCTATGATAGCAGAAACATGCGATGAAATCGCCATAATGTACGCTGGAAAAATAGTAGAACAAGGCGACATAGTCGCAATATATAAGGAAAGTCTGCATCCCTACACGCAAAGACTAATCGGCGCATTTCCAAGCATAGTGGGAGAAAAAACTGAATTGTCAACAATCCAAGGTTTTCCACCAGACCTGTTGAACCCACCCTCTGGATGCAGATTTCACCCCAGATGTCCATTTGGGATGGAAATATGCAAAAAGAAAGAACCTGCAATGATCAAGATTAAGGATAAGGAACATTATGTATCCTGCCACCTAGTGGGATTAAAATGAGTAAACAACCTCGTATTGTTGTTAACAATCTTAGAAAATACTTCCCAATAAAACTGGGATTTTTCAAATCTCTTTTAACATCGCAAGTCCCAAGAGTTCGGGCAGTGGATGGTATCAGCTTCATGGTAGGGGAAAGGGAAGTTTTCGGTCTAGTCGGAGAAAGCGGATGCGGAAAAACAACAACAGGAAGATGTGTACTGCGATTAATCGAACCCACCGCAGGGAAAATAACCTTTAAAGAAGCTGACATGATGAAGCTGACAGAACACCAGTTAAGGTCCATGCGAAGAAGAATGCAGATAATCTTTCAAGACCCCTACGAATCACTTAACCCTAGAATGAGCATTTACGATATATTGGCAGAGCCTCTTAATCTTCAAAACGTGGCAAAATCCCCAGAGAAAACAAGAGAAATTATTTCTAGTGCATTAGAGGAGATGGACCTCGTTCCTCCAGAAGAGTTTCTATACAGATTCCCCCACGAGCTAAGTGGTGGTCAGAGGCAGAGAGTAGCCATCGCAAGAGCATTTGTCCTTCGCCCAGAATTCATAGTAGCAGACGAGCCTGTGTCGATGCTCGACGCCTCGATTAGAACAGAAGTGATGAAACTGATGCTTCATATGGTTGAAAAGACGAACTGCAGCTTTCTATACATCACCCATGACATAGCATTGACTAGATACATGTGCGATAGAATAGCGGTCATGTATCTTGGAAAGATCGTTGAAACTGGCCCAACAGAACTTGTAATAGGAAGACGGTTTCATCCATACACTGAAGCACTGATTTCTGCCGTTCCCGTGCCAGACCCAACCTCTAGGAGAACAAAAGTAGTCATCAAGGGAGAAGTAGCAAGCGCTGTTAATCCTCCTGAAGGTTGCCGATTCAACCCAAGATGTGTGTATGCTCAAGACAAATGCAGAAAAGAGGAACCACAGCTAGTTGAAGTTGAAAAGGACCACTACGTAGCATGCTTTTTCCCACTTGCTCAATGAGCAACAGATAAAAAGAGTAGAACTTCCGACAAACTCATGCCCACGACAAAACCGCTAAAACCAATGAACCACCATAAGGGACTAACAAAAAGTGTAGATATCACAGGGAAAACAAGAACGAGGACTAATAGAGCCACAATCATTATAAGTCTCCAATTCAGAAAGCACCTTTCGGGCTCAACAGTTTCAGGATAATCTTCTTCTAATTCCATTTTTTCCATTCTTTCGAGCAGGTATAGCTTAAGCCTTAAGGACAATAAAGTCAAAACAAATGATAGTAAAAGATAGATGAAGATGGCCAAGGCGTCAGAGTAGCTTAATAAGAGACATATTGAAATCAAAAGTGCAATCGAGCCTGCAACTGCGTTGAAATAGACCCTAAACTTACTAAAAGGATATTTCAGTTTTGTCTTTCTCCCCAGAAAAAGCTCCATTGCAATCACCTTCCATCACCTATTGATGGAAATGTAATATTAATGTTTACTGTCAAGATTTCATGTATGCTTTTTCGAAAGGTATTGCCATGGGATTTTCGTTAACAATGGTCTTAGCCAGTACAAGAAAATTGAAAATCAGTGGCTCATTGGTTAGATGTTGCCAAGATAATGGATTCGAAGACAATGTAAAGCTGATATTGAGGGATCTGCTTGATAGAGGTGGTACCGCTATCGAGGTAAAGGCGTTAATAGGATTCCAACTTGCGGCGGGTGTATTGTTTATGTATAGCCCTTTGATGGAAATGTATAGATTCATAGGAGAGCCAGCAAATGAGTTAGTAATTGTCATCGTCACTGTCATAATCACGGAAGTAGAACTGCCTCCGGTCGAGACTCGAGTCTCAACATTGCTAATAGTAAAGCTTTCTTCCAAAGTATCAAATAGCATACTAACTCCCATCCATATATAGACAGTGTAGCATAGAAAGGCAGTTAGAGCTACAGTAACCCCTAACAAAAGGAGTAGAGCCTTCTCCATTTTTATCTTCAAGGGTATCCCCAACTCAATAGACAGCAAACATATAAGTAAGTTTGTCGGTAAAGCTTTTTAGGAAGAAAAGAAATGATCCTTAGATATAAGCTTTTTATTACTGTTGCAATGGTTCTCAATTATACGGCAATTCTAACTTCAATAGCGGTATGGCGAAATAACATCATGGCTTACTGTATTGCTGTGCTGGCGAGTTTATCCATTGGTCTTGCATTGAAAAGTATTGAGGATTTGATAGTTCTCACGATGTTAGCTTATATTATCGCAGCATTCACAACAATATTTATGGTTATCTCTCCAGCGCTGTTCCTTCGAAGCTCGAGAGAGCAAATTGAGATTGGATTCTTAGGAATCTCGGGGACGATAATCTTTAATTCTTTTCTCATAGTCCCCTTGTCCATCGTATCGGCTTTAATTGGACTGTTTATCTCTGATTCATTGTCAAGAAAGGGTAAAGACTTAAGTTTAGGTTGAACATAATCTAATTTAGTGGGGTACGTGCAATAGCAGTGGAAGGGTTCTATATCGAGTTAAAGTGCCCTGCACACGGTTTCGAACGATTTACTGTAAAGGTTAAAAGAAGATTCAACATGCCATCAGACTTAATCAAACCTCGCTTTAGAAGTAGACCTACGTATGAAATAAGCTGCCTTTTAGTCGGAAGAAATGTTGACGAAGAGCGAATTCAGAGTTATATGATTAACTATTTACGTGAGAAGGGTTTATGGGAAAGGATAGTCACGTTTAAGCCTGTTTAACAAGCAGGGAAAATTTCTGAACTCCTACTCATTGTTCAACAAAAAGATTAAAAGTGACAAAAAACAAAAGCTTTATGGTGACATATATTGAGTCGATGCACCACTGCAATCACGCTTTCTACCGTCAAAATTCTCATCCTATTCATTGTACTCAGTCAATTTGCATCTCTACAATGCGGTTTGCTGACTAGAGTCAACGCCGTTTCGGCAATAAATATATCGAGTTCCAACGGTTTCATGACTTCAATTGGATATTATCGGGTGGTAGGTGAAATAGAAAACGTTGGAGATAGGAACTTTGGTAACATCATTTTAGAGGTTAAGTTCTATGAAACAAACAATAATATGGTTTGTAGTGTGAATTCAAGCAGTACGCTATCAGCTCTTCCTCCTGGCAGAAAATCCTCTTTTAGCATTTACCTAAACAACAAAACCCAATCTTTAATGGTGAACAGCTATGAAGTTCATGTTATAAGTTATCAGGAGACGCCGGCCTTAGAAAAAAAGCTTAACATTATATCGCATAAGTATGATAACGAGTCTATCTATGGAGTGATAGAGAACAAAGGATATAACAAGGCAAGTTATGTTCGTGTTTACGCAACTTTCTACGACGAAAACAAAACAGTTGTAGATGTAAGTACGTCAACCATGTTTGGCTCCATGGAAAGGGCAACAACAGAGATTTATGAAATTCTATATCTTGGATTGGACGTTTCGGATAGGAGCATTTTCCAGAGAGCCCGATGGTATTCTTTAACAGCAGAATCGCGGGAATATAGTATAGAAGCGGAAATTGGGTTAACCTACTTCGCCTTGCCTGAAAAAGCAGATGACTACTACATTTTCTATCTTTTCGCGATATTGGTGGGAATTTCAGCAGCAAGTTTACTGATGGCCTTCGTTATTGCGAAGACGAGAGAGAAGGCAAGGAGGAGACGCTTGAGAAGAACTGGAAAATTAGGCAGCTATCATGCCGGCTTGCCTGACCTTCTTTTTTAATGCTGACAAGAAAGGCAACAGAGTAAACATTAAAAAGATGACAAGTAGATGCGAAGG
>Ga0172364_10001078_pt1 | contig 20620 bp, 24 predicted proteins | sample LakKivSesite10cm_FD_114545 | JGI IMG/M metagenome (GOLD analysis project Ga0172364, IMG submission 114545) | Sediment microbial communities from Lake Kivu, Rwanda - Sediment site 10cm | ecosystem: Environmental > Aquatic > Freshwater > Lake > Sediment | place: Rwanda: Western Province, Lake... | reverse complement strand
TTTGGTGAAGTGTCAAGACGGCAAGGAGCGACTATGTAGAATCAGAGGCAAGTTGAAGAGACGAGTGTGGATCAGAGTGGGAGACATTGTTTTGGTTTCTCCTTGGGATTTTCAGTCGGATAAGCGCGGAGACATTTTCTGGCGATACAGGAAGAATCAAACAGAATGGTTAAGAAGCCATGGCTACCTCACAATGTGAAAGCAAGAAGAAATGCCAAAGTGAATTGGCATTGGCTGCACGCAAAACGCATTAACCAACTAATTCTACGGTTGTTCCCAAAGCATGGCCGGGCACTCCTTTTTGGAATTTCGCTCTGACAACGCCCTTCTTGCCGTGCAAACCCACAATTTTCCCGATGAGCTTGTTCTTTCCTTTCTTCCAAACTACTTTTCGCCCGATAAGCGGGCCTGCTAGAGAGACGGAATTTACATGCGCGAATTGGATTAGGCATTCCTTTGACATTTGCGTTCTGATGCCTATTCGATAGTTTACTATTCTCCCATAAACTGGTTGAGACACAGGTTTTCACCATTGCAACGCTCCGTCTTAAGATACAACTAGCGTTTAAATCTGTTTCGTTTTGCCTTAGATCTTGTCTGCCACATCTGATAGTTCATACTGCCTTTAAACCTGGCCTCGTCTAACAAAGGCCATTTTGACTGAAAATCGCCGCGAAAGCAGCCTCAATTGCGCACATCCGCACATATCTTAATATGCGACCGAGCGCATTGTTCAAGAGGTAGAATTCTCGCAGAGAAGAAATTGACAAAAGGGGGACTACAACAAATTTCGTCATTTCTCTTAGCCGTTCTACTGAAAAATAAGAGGTGAAAACTATGGAATTAACAGATAAATATGAAAGCACGCCTGCACAATCTTCGACCAGCAGAGCAGAAAGGAAATATCCCCCTAAAGTAGATTATTATTCGGAACTCAGAAGTTGGGTGCAACATGCAGTATTAGAAGCAGAAAGGAACAAAGACTTCAACAAGAAAAATCGGTTCTCAAGTCTTCTAAACGATCTCTGAAATTGTCAAAGAATGGCTTTATAATGGAAGTATGGGGAAAAAGAGTAGAGAAGCCTTGAGAAACAAAGTATTAGGTGGCGAATATCTTGCTCTTCTATCAATGAAATACGAGGTTGATCCCGACAAACTTTTTTATGCGTTAATCTCAACAGGAGAAAATCAAAAATCCGAATGTGGAAAACTTTCAATTGAATGCCGCGGCAAAACACAAGATAAAGCCATCTTTTTAATTTTGAAGGATTCAAGAGTTGTTGCACAATTTCCGATATCTATAGAATTTCTTTCGAAACAAAGCAATCCAATCAAAGATTTCATGAAAACAAACCTGATCCGCAGGTATCTAGACGAGAAAAATAAAGGATTACATTCTCTTCCCATCAAGGATTTACGCACAGGAATGCGCCATGTTAATTTGAAGGCTAAGGTTCTGGAAATTCCAAGACCAAAACTTGTCTTTACAAGATTTGGAAACCATGCTAGCGTAGCCAACGCTTTGATTGCGGACGAAACAGGAACGATCAAACTGTGTTTGTGGAATGAACAAGTAAACTTCATCTCAGTAGGAGACACCATTCAAATCGAAAATGCATCGGCATCCAAATTCAAAGGCGAAAGACAATTACGCATTGGAAAAAAAGGAACGCTCAGTAGCATTGTAGATTTGGAGCATAAAAAAGGGGTTGTGCAGTAGCGAACGTGCCTAAAGTTTAACATCAGCGTAAGAGGAATGATTTGTGAAAATAGTGAAAGGCTGGAGAAGAATAGACAATCAGAGAGGATATGTAAACGCGACAACAGGGCAGAATCTTGTTGTTGCAAAGAAGGAGTTTGGAGAGCACTACTTGGTAATGCTGTTTCCTATGGTAAAAAATGATGATGAAGAAGGCAGTAAGATATCGCCAGAGTATGCGACCGAATCAAAAGCGGAATCATTTGCCATGGATTGGATGAGAAAGCATCCTAGAGGAGTTAAATGAACCGTGAAGTTGATTTACTTGCATCTCATTTCTCTGTAGAGTTTAATGTAACTACAGTTCTCGCAGTAAAGGGTAAACGTGCACTATCTATAAAAGGTAGGCTCTCGTTTTAGATTATCATAAAGCTAGGAAAACCATGACTGAAGAAACTGATAATAGCGAACCAACTCAGCTAGAAAAGCTCTTGATTGACAACCCCTCTGACTTTCAGTTCCACGCTGCTTATCTCACGTACTCAAACACTTGCGACAAAACAACTGAAACAGAAATAAAAAAGCTGCTAAACCAGAGCATTAGGGCTCTTCAACAAAATCAAATAGACTACTCAACCTTTTACAGGAGCATAAGTCAATATCGAACAGGAGAAGAATCTCAACACAACTATGGCCGAGCTCTTATAAAAACACAGAGAAAGCGAGAATGACGCAGGAAAACACAGAGACACGAAAGAATCGAACGGCACAAGAAATAACTGCACGCGCTACTTCTTTTTAATCGTCATTTTCGATAAGTATTCTAGTTTCAGAAAGTTTAATCTTGAATGATTGAAATTGAGCTTCGTCTCGACTGAGACGGTCGTGAAAATCTATGATTGAAGAAAACGATGACTGGGACGAAGAAGCAGAATGGGACGACGAGGAAGAATCTGAAGAGGAAACAGAATAGAACCACCAGTTCTCTTTGCATCAACTCTTTTTTTATCCTGGAGTATTCCAGAGTTTGTCTTGCGCATCACAGTGTGTACTCTAGTAGTGTGACGACGCTTTAGGGGTTCTAGGTCATAAAAAAGCAAGGGGCGATAAAATTTTACCACAAACGCAGGCTTGATAGTTAATGACAAAACTGTACGCTGATGTTACGGAGATCTGGCGCTTGTTCTTGAATAAAGAAAATGAGGGGAATTGTGTGCTTGCGAGCTATTTTCCGCTCTTATTTCTTTGCGGTCTTCTTCTTTTTTCCTTTGGTTTTTTTAGGCACTATTCTAGCCTCAAATTTGATTTTGTCGATTTTCTATTTAAATTTGTGTCTGTCACAAAATCAGCGTGCGCCACTTTGAAGAGCAGATTCCCTGCCGACTTTCATCAAATCGATTGCTTCGAATTTGCTCAGATCTTGCTCAAAAAAGTGGGGTCTTAGGGATTTGAACCCACGGAATTTAAAAGCAGAAGGTTTTAGTTGAATGCGGCGAAAATTGATCCCAACCCTGAGTTTGCGGACTAGCAAAACTTGCGTTCAAACTACTAGGCGCATACTGGACATAATATGGCGACGAAAATTCTCGAGCTCTCGCTTTAATAGCTAAAACGCGATTAAAACATAGCCATTTCAATCGCAATCACACTATTTTTTACTCGCAAATTGATAGTATCTGCGAAAAGTTTGAAGCTATCCTGAAATTAAGCAGAAGAAATTTACCGGTAAACTTGTGTTCAATTTTTAACCCCCACAGAGGGCTTGTACAATGCCATAAATTGGGTTTATTTGGCTGAAATAAGCTCAAATCATGCCTAAGATTCAGATGCGGGGGGTGGGACCACCACCCAACTTTACCGGTAAAAATATGGTCAAAGTATGCTCACAATGTACACACATATCATCATCAGCGCGCGCTTAGTATTCCGGAGGCATCCCGCCATAACCGCCGCCTGGTCCGCCAGGAGGCATTGGTGGAGCCTTCATCCTTCCAGCAGCGATGACATCATCAATCCTCAGCAACATTGTGGTAGCTTCAGTGGCAGACTTGATTATCTGTTTCTTAACCGCGAGGGGTTCGTAGACTCCTAGTTTCCACATGTCTTCTATTTTTCCCGCGAAGACATCGACGCCTGCCCATTTTTCGCCCTTCTCATGGCGAGCCCCGAGCTCTGATAGAACATCAATTGGGTCAAGACCGGCATTTTCACCTAAGGTTAACGGCACGATCTCTATGGCCTCGCCGAAGCTCTGGACGGCAAGTTGCTCTCTACCTGGCAGAGTCTCAGCATAGCCTCTTAGTGCTCTAGCGATCTCCATCTCTGGAGATCCTCCTCCCGCAAGGATTTTGGGCTCCTGAACTACATCTCGGACTACACATAATGCATCGTGAACTGAGCGTTCAGCTTCATCAACGAAGCGTTCAGTTCCACCTCTTATTAGAATAGCAATTGAGTGAGGATTCTTGCATCCTTCGATGAAGGTCAGTTTGTCGTCTCCTATTTTCCGCTCCTCCACGAGCTCAGCATAACCCAAATCGCTTTCCGTGAGTCCTTCCAGATTAGTGACAACTTTTCCACCTGTTGCCTTTCCGAGTTTCTCCATATCTGACTCCTTAGCCCGTCGCACGGCCAGGACTCCTTTCCTGGCCAAGAAATGCTGGATCATGTCGTCTATGCCTTTCTGGCAGACAACGACGTTGGCGCCTGAGGCAACTATCTTTTCAACCATTTCTTTGAGCATGTTCTCCTCTTCACGCATGAAAGATTCCATCTGTTCTGGGCGTTCAATGTTAATTTTAGCATCGAACTCGGTCTTTTCAATTTCAAGTGCGCTTTCTAACAATGCTATCTTTGCCTTCTCGACCCGTTTGGGCATGCCTGAATGCACAACTTCTTTATCGAGAACCAATCCTTCAATGAGCTTGGTTTCAGCCGCAGATTCGCCGGGCTTCTTCTCCACCATTATATCGTCTAAATCTACCATATACTCGTCTCCAACTTTTTGGGCCACATGTGAAACGGCTTCAACAGCTATCTCGGCAAGCTGCTCCTTGTTCTCCGACACTAGCTTACTGGCCATAGATGTAGCTGCAACCTTCTTCAAGAACTCCTTTTCTGTCGGCTTAACTGGAATCGCAATCTTTTCAAGGGTTTCAAGAGCTTTTTCAGCTGCTTTACTGTATCCTTCAACGATTACTGTTGGATGAACACCCTTGTTTATCAAGTCTTCAGCCTTTCCCAAGAGTTCGCCTGCCACTATGACCACCGTGGTGGTTCCATCTCCCACTTCCGCGTCTTGAGTCTTAGCTACTTCCACCATCATCTTGGCAGCTGGATGATCAATATCCATCTTGTCAAGGATTGTTCTTCCATCACTGGTTATGGTTACATCGCCAGAACTATCCACCAACATCTTATCCATACCTTTGGGGCCTAATGAACTTTTGACCACTTCCGCTATTGTTCTTGCCGCCATAATGTTATTACGTTGGGCATCCCTTCCCCTAGATCTTCCAGATCCTTCCCTCAGAATCAGAACAGGTACACCACCTGTTTGCGCAGACAAACCTTATTCCTCCATGTACCATTACCACTAATCGATTCAGTCAAGTTATACTTTTCGTCTATCATTTAACAACAAATAGCGCCTTGCTCACTCGCCCAAGTTCTCAAAAGGCTGCCTTTAAATGGGCGCGAAAGGCTAGATTATACTAAGCACTTGGTTTTATTTCTCCTTTGAAAACTCGGTAGCACCTGTCTGAGCAGAAGCCTTGAAAATCATTGTCTGGCATGAACAGTCTTCCACACGCTTTACACTTTCGCTTAACCCTTTCCTGCATTCACTTCTTCCCCTAATCAGAATGTTATCTTGACTGGTTATATGTTTAACCATAAGTGAAGGTTGGCGCACGCTAATGGTATTTTATGGTTACACTAATGGCATTGTCTTGTTTAATGTAGGTGGTTAGGTGGGGTTATGTGTTTTACCTGCACACTTGTAGTGTCTGGTCTACTTGAATACTACCTGTTTTTGATGTTGTTTTGGGTGTTCGTGTGGGGTTTGTTTTGGTCATGGAAATAGCCTGTATCAACCCTTTGGTAGTAGCGCGCTAAATCAAAAAGGTGGCAAAACTTCTATATATGTTGGGTATCTAAGCTTGAACTAGCGGGGATCGAATATGAAACCAGAGCATTATAAACCAGTAAGGAAAGAAAAGCCCAAACGAAAAGGCAAGACTAGTAAATCCAAAAGTCGAATGCTTGCAGTGGCTCAAGAATGGAAACCCATTACTTCTCCACAATTGCGTGAAGCTTACTCCACTAAGACAGAATGGGCAAGGAACCTAATTCCCAAATTGAAAAAAGAAGCAGAAACGCCGAAAGAAAAAGAAGAGCTCAGATAAGCACACGCACAAATTCTGACGGGCTTGTTTTGGCTGTTCCCTCCAAAAAGAAGCCTTTTTCAACCATAAAACCACACAAAAGAACCGCAAGAAACGAATGCCAAACAAGGCAAGAGTAGTAAATGACAAAAAAACTAAAATTTAAAGTGCGCGCTTGAAAACGGCAATAGACCACGCTATGCTGGAACCATGCCTCAATGTAAACGGTTAGGACGCGCGTTGTCTTGTCCCGAAATTATGTGTTGAAGTAGGTTGGTGAGACTGCCTTGTCGATTTCCCAATGTTTTCTGCTACTTCTCTTGTTAGGACTAGACTAAGTATGCTGTAGTTAGAATAAAGACGCCAGACATTGTAAGGACGCTGCCTCCAGCAATAAACAGTCCCCTTGATTATCTCTCCCATCTTGATGCGTGTGGGCCACTCATATCCCAAGAGTGTCATAAGACCCCTTTGATCTCCGGGCGATCTCATCCAGCTTCTCACGCAATATAGGTTCCGATCTAATAAGGGATGCATCCTCGTATATAGTATTTTTAAGGAGCATGCTTGACTGTCAACACGTTTATTAATGGCGCTATAGACTTGACCTAAGAGCGCTAATTTTGGAACACAACGCTATGAGCGAAGAGAAAGAGGAAGAGGAACTAGACGAAGAAGAAGACTGATAGGGCATTAGGTGTGGAACCAAGCTCTACGGAACCCTATAGACGCGGAAACAACGCTTTGTTTTTAATACCCTGTTTTTTAATCTTAAAACCTTTGAAGGAGGTGACAGACAAATGGCCAAGTGTCCGACCTGTGGAAAAGAAGTTGAAACGCCGATAAAGGAGTGGAATATGGGCAGGAACAAAAAGATACATGTTAAGCAGTACGAGTGTTGCGGGAAAAAGTTCCGTGAATATGGAAAGAAGGTTTAGGAGCTGCGTATGCTTTTCAGGAGTATCTCCTTCAGCTCTACCAAAAGTTTTGAGCGCGCGCAAATACCCATTGGCGGCCTGCAACTATTAAGTCTCAGGGATGGGTGATAGGTAATCGTTTGGTTTGGGTAAAGTTTTATTCAACCAATCCAAACCGTAACTGCAACGCTACATCAACAACACGTTAGTGAGAATCCTAGAATAGCGATAACTCAACTAAAGCCTTGCTCAAAGATATAGGCTATTTTTCAGCTTTAGTCTAAAGGCTGATAATACGTGCTTTTGCAGACCATCTGTAAAACTAGGGGGAAGTGGTTATGGCGTGTGCTTTCTTCTTGTGCGGTCTGTGCATTCTCTTCAAGTATCTTTCCTTTCTCTTGCGTTTTTTTCCTGGCTATCTTCATAGAGATCCAGCATATGCGTATCTTGCTTACCACATACTCTTTGCTCATATATTAAGAACTTGTCATGCTTCAAACTAGGCTTTTGCCTCCCTCTCTAGATGTTTCTGATTAGCGCGCGCGTTCAGAGTTGGTGGTGGTGGGGTAAAGTTTTATCTACCCAACCAAACCAAATTCGACGTGCTACGCGCATCATGGAAACGCAGCTACTAAGAGGCGTATACATGGTTCAGGATACACTGTCTTCATTGTTATCAGGGAAGAGGGGCATAGTAGAAATCATATCATAATAGGGTACGTATATAGGGGTTATCAGAATCGAGTATACGCCCTTCAGTTGTAGACAAAAGGACAACGTTTTAGAATGCGTAATGCTTCTATTGCCTGCTAAGGTTGATGAGTTTTTGTCAAGAAGAGAAAAGAAAGCTACAGGTTTAGAGCAGCATAAAAAACTACAGAGAGAGAAAGACCAGAAAAGAAAACAGAAAAAGCAGGTTTCGCTTCCTGCAAAACATTCGAAAGGTAAAAAATAGGCGCTTTCAGATTTGGGCGCGCTATTGTACTATTTGGACGTAAATGGTTTAACCAGGACTGAAGAAACGGGAGGAAAACATGATATCGCCCAAGGCGAAAAATCGAATGAAACGTGAGCTAAGCTTAGAGAAGCCAACAATATGGGTTGGTAAGGAGGGAGCGTCGCCGCAGACGATGAATGAAATTTCTAGGCAGTTGGAGAAAAGGAAAATAGTGAAAGTCTAGTAGAGGAATCTCCCATTAATGTGTAAGTGTGATGTATATATCAAAAACGTGAACATTTACACGTGGCACAAGTTATGGGGATAAATGCGTTCCCATCAGAAAAATTCAAGGAGATAATGATCGATGATGCTGGCTGGGGAGATCTCATTCTGGGTGTGGTGATAGGCGCCCTCAAACCTCCAGACCGCAGGTACATGGAACGCAGAATCCCGGTCTCCTCCTTTCAGTCGCCCAACTTCGAAAATAAACAGTACTTAGATGACGCCGTGAAGATTGCCGAGGAGATTGTTGAGGTGATGCAGCCTGACATGGAAACCCGTTTCAAAGTCTGCTCAGGATACGTTCTCTCCAGCATTCGTAGACACCTGCGAGACCGGGGATTCAGCGTGGAAGAAGTGGAAATCACAGGCGAACTCCAAGAGATGGTTGAGAGAAGCTACGTAAGATGGTGCAGAGAAGTAGGTGTGCCGGCAGAAAGACTGGAAGATGAGAGACGCTTCTGGGCGCTTCTAGAATGGGTTGCGGAAAAACCCAAAATCAGAGAAAAACTCGTAAAAACCGGGTGGAAAAGCTGGCGTGAAAAGTGGCGAGAGCTTGCTTTTAAGATGGCTAGAAAATAACGTTGGAAAATAGTTCGGAAGACTATCCGCTTTCTAGGGGAATAAAAATTAGGCATCGATGTGAAAAACAAAGGTTTTATTTGACTATTTCGGCGTTTGCGGCTCTACGGCCTATTCTCGTGATCTTTATTTTCACATGGTCTCTAGGCTTTGCGTTGGCAACGAATATTACGAAACCTTGGATTCTGGCTATGCCTTCTCCTTGGCTGCTCGTTTCCGTTATGTCCACTTCGTATTCCTTTCCCATCTCAACTGGGCAGGGCTTAAAGTCCCCACCATAACCGCGTCTTCTCTCATAACTCATACGGCGTCTTCCTCCTTTCGCATTTGTGATGATAATGCGCACTTATAAGACTTTAAGTGTTCCGTAGCGCGCGCTTTATTCTATAAATTGAAAAAAGTGTTTTGGAAATAGGGAAATAGATGAGAAGAACTTTTGAAAAGATTAGAAGAGATTGAAAAATGGGGGGATGAGGGGGTGCAAAATCGATGCCTTGTGCCTTCTTCATTCACATCGGCTTTACTTGCGACTTATTTTGCCTTTTTGGGCCGTGTTTGGTGTGCCTAAATCGTCTTCTTGCTTAGTACTTCTCGGAAGGGCTTCTTGCACTTTGGGCAGTCGAAAAGGCCGATTTCTAACTGAGTTCTTTTTCCAGCTTTGGATGGGCGTCCGGCCATTGTCCACTTCTTCTTAGGCGATGAAACAACTGTTCCACATTTTTTACATTTTCCCATTTAATTTCCTCCAATACATCTTGATAATCATGGTTTCTGATGATAATAGATAAAACACTTTCCATTGTTTTCGGATACAAGCGCGTTCTACTTTACTACGATGAGGAATGTACAAACGAAGGCGATTAACGTATGAAGTTTTATTCATAGAATATGAGGTTTTGTTCCTCCAATCTTTCGTGAAGCTTATGCACCGCGTCATAGACGTCCTGTTCTTTCTTCGCTCCGGTGCAAACAAGGTTCCCGCTTGCGAATATCAGCATGACAACCTTAGGCTCGTCCATCCTGTAGATCAATCCTGGAAACTGCTCCGGCTCATACATGGTTTTTCCAAGCGTCGAAACTGCCTCCAAATCTACCTTTCCGCCTAAGCTTGCGGACGCAACAATGTTCACAACCTTCAAGTCCGGCTTCCTGATTATGACTATCCCGCCCTTTTTCAACTCTTTAACAACTGTCAAAATAGCCCTACGTGATTCCTTTTCCGATCTCGCTCCCGTGCAAACCATTTTACCAGAGTTGAAAATAAGCGTGGCTGTCTTCGGTCTCTTGAGCCTAAATACTAATCCGGGAAACTGTTCTGGACGATACTCGACTCCTGGAAAACTCTTGACAACAGCGTTCAAATCGACCTTCTGGTTCAAGGTTGCAGCAGCAACAACGTTTTGAATGTCTATTAGGGCTTTAGTCTTCGGCATTAAACACCACTTCTTATAGTGGAGTCTTTAAACGCCTATTATAAAGCCTTAGATTCAAGAGGTGGAGATTTCTCCCACACACCCCTTTGGGCTTTCAGCGGCTTCACAAAGTATCGCCTGCTCCAATGCAAAGGCATCCTGAAAATTTGAGAAAAGAGAGAAGAAAGCAAAGATGATTAGTCCGGTACTTCTAGCTTCAGTTGCCTTTTCAGGGTCTTATAGCGGTTTCTCACCGTGACCTCAGTGACGCCTGCAGCTTCGGCGATGTCCTTCTGTGTCTTCTTCTCGTTGTTCTGCAAACAAGCAATGTACAGTGCTGCAGCAGCCAATCCCATAGGGTCCTTTCCGGCAGCAGCCCGTTTCTTTCTGGCTTCTCGAAGAATCCGTATAGCAATTCCCTGCGTCTTGCCCGAAATTCCTGTTCTTTCAGCGATTTTCGAAACGTACGTGAGGGAGTCAGCGATGGGCATGTGCATATCAAGTTCACGTAGCAAAAGTCGGTAGCAACGGGCAACGTCCTTTTTATCGACTAGGCTTGCCTCTGCGATTTCATGAAGCGCTCTTGGGGTTCCACTTCCACGGCAAGCCGCATAAACCGCAGCAGCCGTTATGGCTGCGATAGACCTGCCGCGGACTAAGTTCTTATCTAAGGCTTTACGGTAAATGACTGCAGCCTTCTCTTTGATTGGCGGTGGAATGTAGACCTTGTCTGACAGGCGGTCAAGCTCCGCCATTGCCTGGGCTAGATTTCTGTCAACTGAAGAATGCGCCCTAGACCGTATCTGCCATTTCCTCAGGCGCCACATCTGCAGGCGCGTTGATAATGGAAGTTTTCTTCCGAAGGCGTCGCGGTCAATTTGGCTTATGGCTGTCGACAATCCTTTGTCATGGACAGAATAGGATGTTGGCATCCCAACGCGGTTTCTTGAGGTACGCTACCACGTCAAGGATGTCGCTTATCATTGGCTCGTTGCAGAGAAGACAGAAAGAAAGCGAAGTTTGCATTTTGCCGTTGCTGGTTATTGGATCATCATGCAAACAGAAATCGTGTTTGCCAGCCATACTCAATTCAGATCACTTCTTGTGTTCTTAGACTTCTTTGCTTTCATTCTTCCTCATCTTCAATCCAGTCGGGATCTTCCGTTCGAATCTGCTTGATTATGTCCTCAACTGTTCGTTTAGCCGTGAACCACGCGGAAAACAGTTCATTAGTCTTTTCCTTTTCGCCCTCTATGTCTAAGCCTATGCGCATGCTAAGAAAAGTGAAGGCAGTTTCCTTTGGCAGAGCCATTAGTTTGTGATGCGCCGCCTCTTCAATTTGTTGGAAGACCTCTTCTCGGGTCTTTTCAAGTTTTTCAAGCGCGCGCTCTCGCCCATTACCTTACCGATTATTTCGAGTTCTTTCAGCATCGAATCATACAGGTTATCAAGCGTCTCATTGGAAAGGCTCGTGTATCCCAAAATTTTCAGCCACATCGCATCTATTGTCTTTCTGGCTTGAAGCTTGGTTTTGAGTTGCTCGCTAATGGTTGGAAGAACCCATACAATAGGCGTGAGATTGAAGAATACATTAGGGCTTGGCTTATGAGAAAGCTGAAAAAGAGAAGTGCTGAAGAGGCTATGGTTGTTTAGCGGTTCTTTTTATGGAAGAAATTTCATTATTTTAAATATTTGGCTTATGTTTACTATTTCATGAGTTATGAAAGAGGAAATGGTTTGATGGCTGAGGAAGAAGCAAAGGAAGGCGCAGTTAAGAAGAAGTATGAGTTTATGGAGGGCCTTCCTGGGATTGGTCCGGCTACCGCCCAGAAACTGCGGGAGCTGGGTTTTCACACGGTTGAGTCTTTGGCTATGGCTACAGCCAGAGAGTTGGAGCCCGCCGGCATAAGCGAGAAAAAGGCTTTTGCCGTAATTGAGACTGCCCGTTCGTCTATCGGCGTTTCTTTCATTCGGGCGGACGAACTGCTTAAGATGCGCCAACATGTTTTGCGTTTAACCAGCGGAAGCAAAGTTGTAGATAGGCTTCTGGATGGTGGGCTGGAAACACAGAGTATAACAGAATTTTACGGAGAGTATGGCACTGGAAAAAGTCAGATTTGCCATCAGTTATGCGTGAATGTTCAGTTGCCTCCTGAAAGGGGCGGGCTTAGTGGTGCTGCGCTGTACATTGACACTGAGAACACTTTCAGAACTGAGCGGATTGTGCAGATGAGTAGACATCTGGGACTTGAGCCTGAGCAAATTGCTAAGAACATTATTTATGCTGAGGCCTATACTTCTGATCATCAGATGTTTCTGCTGGATAATGCTGATGAAGTGATTAAAGCGAATAACGTGAAGCTCATTATCGTTGATTCTTTGACTGCCCTTTTTAGGAGTGAATATCTTGGGCGTGAGATGTTGGCCCCTAGGCAGCAGAAATTGAACATGCACATGCACAAGCTTATTCGTTTGGCCAGAGCCTTTAATGCCGTGGCTGTCGTTACGAATCAGGTTATGGCCAAGCCTGACGTATTTTTTGGCGATGCCATCCATCCCATCGGCGGTCATATTGTTGGACACACAAGCCATACGCGTTTTTATCTGCGAAGGGCGGCTCATGGCCCTGTGCGGATTGCCCGTTTGGTTTCAAGTCCATATTTGCCTGAAGGAGAGGAAATATTCAAAGTAACTGAGAACGGCATAGAGGATGTTTCCGACGAAGAGAAAACGAAGTCTCGTGGATGTTGAAATGTCTTTCTTTCAGGTGAGGCTTTGGGAACAACTGTTGAATTAGTCGGCTAAAGCTTTTTGCGTACAACCGGTGCCTATTCACTTTGGCATTTCTTCTTACTTTCACATTGTAAGGTAGCCATGGCTTCTTAATCATTCAGTCTGATTCTTCCTGTACCGCCAGAAAATGTCTCCGCGCTTATCCGACTGAAAATCCCAAGGTATTTTTGGCTTTAGCGCGCGCAACCGATTGGCGGGTTCAGAAACGTTTAAACTCTTAGAACATACTGGGCTTAGTCTGACGTGAGATCTTGACTCCTAAAAGAAACATCGCGTTGGTGGCGCATGATAATAAGAAAAATGATTTGGTGGACTGGGTTGTTTTCAACAAAGGGACCTTGGCTCTTCACAACTTGTATGCAACTGGAGATACTGGAAAGAGAATAGTGGAGAAAACTAATCTAAGGGTCGCTTTGCTTAAAGGGGGGTCTTATGGTGGGGACATGGAGATTGGCGCTTTGATTGCTAATGAGAAATTGGACTACCTGATTTTCTTCTGGGATCCTTTGCAATCTCTTCCTCACGATGTCGACGTCAAGGCGCTTCTTAGAATAGCTGTCTTGTATAATGTGCCGACTGCTTGTAACAGGGCCACAGCGGATCTAATAATTTCTAGCCCATTGTTTCATAGTGCAGAATATGAGCCAGCAAAGGAACGAGCTAAAAAGTGATTGCGGGCGCCGCATTTTCCGTTTTTGCATCATAGGGTTTTCACGCGTGTATATTTTGCGCGTGCATTCTTATAGCTTTCTTAGGATGGGAAGGGTTAATCGCCTTGAGCGCTACTAAGTAGGGGAGCAAAATAGCTGCGAAAAAGGGCTTGAAGAGTCAACATCTATTAGGGTGATAAACGGGGAAGCAGAGGCCAGTGAATGGAAAATCCAAAATGTATTTGGTGTTCACTTGGGGCGGAGTTCGTCTGTGCGTTGTCTAGCGGAGGCGTTTAAAAACTGTCCTATGTAGATAACGAGACGCTAAATAAGGTGGCTGCGTTGTTCGGGGAGGACGCTGTTAGAGTAGTTGAGGTCCTCAAAGGTGTTCACGAGATTGTAGATATTGATATAGCGAATAAAACCCAAATACAACTCAAAATGGTTCGTAAGACGCTCTACAGTCTCTATGACCACTCCATCGTGGCTCTCAGGCGGTGCCGCGACAAAGAAACAGGCTGGTTTATCTTCAACTGGAGACTCCAACCAGACCAACTGGAAGGCTTTATCCTAAATCAAAAGTGCCGTGTTCTTGAAAAACTGGAAATCCGGCTTGAATACGAGAAAAGCCACGAGTTTTACAGCTGCCAAACGCCAGGCTGCAAGAGATTCCCTTTCGAAGAGGCATTTGGGCTTCTCTTTAAATGTCCCGCCTGCAACAAACCAATGATGCACCTCAACAACGACCGGATCGTTGAGATCCTGACCCGAAAAATTGAACAGATAAAAGTTCTGTGAGCGTTGAAATGTTAGAGAATTATTCCATCCGCGTATTTGCCAAGCATTGCTGAAACCATTCTATCTTATACTGTACCTTCATCAAAGAATGTGGGTTATTGATTGAAAGATCCTGTGTGCGGCACTGTGCTTGACGGTTGCGTCAGGAATTGTAGCTTTTTACTTCCTAAAAGTAAGGAAGAAATCCTAGAATCATTGGACCATCCCTTTTCTCTTACCTGCCTTGTCAAACACGCACTTAAGAAAATCTTGGGAAAATCTTTGGTAGCCCGGGAGTTACTGTTCCCAGACTGTAATTTATACCCAAACCCTCTTTTTTGCCGAGCCTTCGACTTCAAGTAATCGAGCAAATTTGCATTCTCACCCGAGTGGCGATGCATAGAAGTGGGTGACAAAGCATAAGTTGTTGAAGGTTAGATTACTGCAAGGAAGAAAGTTGCCTCAAACCTATGCGTGTCGAAAGTGTGGAAGAACCTATTCTTTCGAAGAATATGAAGAAAGTCGTTTTTGTCGAGACTGTGCCGTCTATTTGATGCCTGAAAGCAAAGTGACCATGTCCTTGAAGAAAATTCGCAAACCTGAGAAGAGCAAAGTTTCAGACGAAGGTGTGCTTCCCGAAGACTACGAACTGCGGAAGGGACAGATGGAGTTCGTCCATGAGGCGGCTGAGGCTTTAAAAAACAAAAAGGTGTTTATGGGAAGCGCTCCTTGCGGGATTGGCAAGTCGTTGGCTTCACTTCTCGCCGTTCTGCCTCAACTTGAAAAGAACAAGCTTATAGTTTGTTTTAGGACTAGGAGCCAGTTGCACATTTATCTTAAAGAGCTAAAGGCGTTGTCCAGAGGCCTCTCTGTGGTGTCCTTCTTTAGCAAACAAGATATGTGTCCACTACAGATGAAGGCAAGGCTCTCCTATTTTGACTTCTTTGAAGAATGTAAGAGGCTGAAGGATAATTGCGAATCCTCCACCAAGCCCTATTGCAAATTCTACTGGAACAATATCAGAGCTAAAACGCAAGCTGACGAGCTATCTCTGGATTATGCTCAGAAAATCCTGACTCCAAATGAGACAGTTAAACTGATGGCTATGCGAGGATTCTGTGCTTATGAGGCACTAAAAAGAAATCTTAACCAGGTCAACGTTTTTCTTGGAACTTACCATTATGTTTTTGATGCTGAAATCAGGCACACATTATTGAAAAGTCTCGGAGTTGATCTTTTTAGAGTCTTCCTCGTTGTGGACGAAGCACACAATCTTCCTTCTTTCGCAAGGGAGTTACTCTCTGACAAATTAACAACATATACTGTGGAAAGTGCTTTGAAAGAAACCGATAGCTTCAATCACGATTCATTGACACTTGTTCGAGAGTATCTTAACATATTGATTGAACAAATCTTTCAACATGCTCAAAGGACTTTAAAGAGTGAAGAGCTTAAACTGCTTAATCCTCAAAAGATTAGCGACTTGTTTCTCGCCGGAAGCGGGGTTTCTGGATTAGAAGTTGCAGGAACCCTTAAAGAATATGGTGAATACGTGAAGGAGAAGCGGCTTGAATCAGGTTCAGAGAGGATTCTTAGCTACAACTATCGAGTAGGCACGTTTATGGAGAACTTTTTAGGAAACGATGGAATGGAGCATATCCATCTAATAAACAAGGACAAGAACAATAGAATCACTATGGAAGTTAGAAGTTTTGACGGCAGAATGGTAACGAACCCTGTTCTAAGGCAGGCGCGAGGCAGTGTCCTCATGAGCGGTTTCCTCTCTCCTCTAGAAGTTTACAGGGATTTAACGCTTAGCGAACCGAGCAACGTTTGTTTAAAAGAGTTTGACTCTCCTTTTCCTCCTGAAAACAGACTAATAATAGTTGCCACGGATGTGTCATCAGAGTTTAAAAGAAGAAACAGTGAAATGCTTGGTAAATGGAGAAACTATATTGAGACAATATCCAATGCAAACCAAGGCAATATGGCCGTCTTCTTTACAAGCTACGGACTGATGAATAAGGTTCTACCGTTGATCAGAACGAACAGGAAGATGATAGTAGAACTGCAGAAGACCAGAAGAAGCCAAGTGATTGAACAAATGGCGAGACGTTCTGACAACATGCTCTTCGGAGTCATGGGAGGCAAACTCAGTGAAGGAATTGATTATCCCAACAATATTTTAACTTGTGTTGTCGCTATAGGTTTGCCTTACGCCACATGGGATGTTTACCAAAAAGCTTTGATGGAGTATCTGGAGCACCAGTTCCCTCAGAAAGGCAGAACATATGCCTATTTAGCTCCCGCAATTCTCCGATTGATTCAAACTTGTGGACGAGTCCACCGATCAGCCAATGACAAAGGATGCATAGTGATCTTAGATGGGCGCGTCGCGCATCCACACATCAAACAGCAACTACCCTTCTACTTCCAAAAAGAGATGAGAATTGTCAAAAGCGCAGTCGATTGCAACGAACTCATAAACGGATTCTGGAAAAAAGCCACATGCACTAAGACCTGATTGAAAAAAGAAGGGGAGTTTGCGGGAAACATCTCCATTTGTCTTGGATTCAAATTTCAGTAATCGCGAGCGCAACTGAGGGAGTATCATATGCTATGATTCTGGAACACTCGCCAGAAGACTGCGGATTAGAATCCAAATGAGGGCAAGTCCATTCCATAATCGTTATCGATCTTCTATTGCCCCGCTCGACAGTATATCGCGTGCCGGAAGAAGGTTTATAGCCAAAAATGCATCTAGAAGATTGGGAAAAGTAGATAGAGGCTCTCACGCGTCTGTGGACCGCAATCGCATTGCGCAAGCGATTAGCGAGGGCGTAAGCGTTTCTCGGATGAAGTCTACATGGGTGGACTAACACGAAATTCCTCTCTCTTCGGAAAGAGCGAATACTCGGGAGTGGGCAGGACGAGTACGAAGGGAGAATGTCTTTCTTCCCCTCTCTTCATCAAAAAATGGCTAAGCCCAATTCTCGATTAGAAAACGTGTTTCTGCCTGAGAAATGACGTTTTTGGCGATTCCGCCGGGACTAATACCCAAAAGGGTTCAAGTCCAACCTTAGCCAGCCAGAACACGGTCTACAGAAGGTTGCGTACTGTGCACTCAAGCTGTTGAATTGACCGAGGAGAGTGTTGTATTGCGACAGGAGAGAGTCATAATCGGCTTTAAGTGCGTCATATGAAGATTGTGAGTTGCCTTGATGACTGGAATTTAGAGCAGCAGAATATCCTCCATAGAGATTCACGTACAGAATTGCCTGGAGACCGATAATGAGAGACAAGATTAACGTCAGAACATGCCACTTCGTTAGCTTTGGGCGCTTTCCAAACCCAGAAATATGCGTGCTTCGTCTGGTCGTGCTCGCATTTTCTGGTGCAGTAAAACATGGTTTTTCTTCGACTGTCTGTTGTTTTTGACTAGTTTCTTCATATATTTCTTCTTCATGGCTGCGTTGCACTTGAAACATGGTATAGTAGGGGCATTGATGGTCTTTCGGGTTTCTGTGTTCAGCACAATAAACGTGACCACATTGTTTGCACTCAAAAGGAAAAGGAAGTTCCTTTCCGCATACTTCACAGTTAGGCATAGGAATCACCTTTTCACTATAAGTTGCCTTCGACAATTACTTTTTATGAACCACAAATTCAGTTCACAAATTCACATACGCATTCTTATATCGCCTACAAAAATTCCCGAAAAGTTACTGGAATCGATAAGAACCATCATTGCTGATTCGAATATCATCTTCTTTCTACTCTTTTCTCAGGAATCTGGACTCAGAAAAGGTTCAAAACATGAATCATAAGAACAGAAATGTTATAGCTAGATTGCGGAAATTAATCATTCCAGTGTGTAGGCGTGAAGATTAAGGATGCCGAATTAAAGCTGATTTGTGAGTTAATGAAAAATAGTCGTCGAAGCGACCGAGAGTTAGCTAAGGCAATAGGTGTTTCTCAACCGACTGTTAGCAGGATGATTAAGAAGCTAGAAAGTGAAGGAGTCATTAAGAAATATTCGTTGATTCCAGACTTTCGTAAGTTGGGATTTGAAATTCTAGCCTTAACGTTTCTTGATATCAAGGATGAACCAACAATAGACGAACTTCAGAATGTTGTGATGTGCGAAAGAGGATTAGGCTTGAAGAACAGTTGTGTCGTCATCTCGCTTCATGAAGATTTTCCTTCTTACTTAGAATTCAAAAGGCAACTTGAATTTCTAAATCTGTCCAAAAGCGAAAGCTTCTTAGTGGATTTAACCGGTTACCAAGGTTTCCTAACATTTTCAAGTCTAGCAGAATACCTGAAACAGAAACAAACTAAAGTTTAACAACATAATAAAGATAGAACGTTCTCGTTTCTGGATATTTATCCTTAATTACCGATATGGACAGTCAGCTACGAATAAAGAGAAATATAGGAGATTCATGGAAAATATTCAGGTATACCTTGCGGTGGCTCTTCGTAAGGACACACTATCTGAAGGACAGCTTTCACTGCTGCCCACTGTCTTCCTTTCTTTTTTGCTTCTTGTTTAGCCTCGGCGATATTGGCTTCATGGTGTGCGATTGCCTCTTCTTGACATTGTTGGTATCTTGGGCATTTGACCCTAACTTGGATAAGCTTTTCAAAATCCACATCGTGACGTTCACAATGAGCCTTCTCAATCTTAAATTTTCTCACCATATGTCATCATTTTCAAAACATTTGAAGTTGCAAATAAATGAGTTGCTACGAGGTAGCATTTGTCTTGGTATATCCCCATACCTACACCAAAGAGACATAATGCCAAAATACAACAAATCACACCTACTAACAGCACAATTTCTCTATCTGTCATACTCTATCACACCTTCCATTCATACTCTAACCTCTTTTGGATGATGTCTGTAGTAATCATGAATGATACGCTCCACTTCATCTAATGTTCTTGCTTCATTCAATTTGTCACGATATTTCTCGTCTGAATAGACCTCTATCGGAACATTGAAATGATGACCGTGAATGTTGTCATAAGTTTTCGTTTCTCCCCCACGAACCCAATATGAAACGGGCATGGCTTCAATTTCTTTCTTCTTGGCAATATCAGCCATCAATTGTTTAGTCTGAAAACTACCTAATGGTGTTCTGGGTGGAGCATTTGAGCAATTATGATTTTCAGGAAGCCTATGAGCTTCACAGAAGTATTTTCCACAATAATTACATTTGAAAGGAAACTCTACTTCTGCTCCACAATGCTCACACTTTTGCATCAATCAGTATTAAGGCTTTTTTCTAATAAGTAGGTTTTGGTTTTCTTATTCTCATTCTTCTTATAATGAATCTTGAAGAAAAGGGAATAATAGATAGAAAAATCGTTGAAGCTTGACCGCCTAGAGTCGAGTACAGTCTAACAGAGAAAGGAAAAAAGGTTGTAGAGATATTAAGAACTCTCAATCAAGCTATATGATTTAGCACTACAAATTCTCCCATTCGCCCATATGCTCACTTATGTGAATTCTATAGTCATCCTCATATTCAAGTGATAGTGGAGGTGGAATTTCAAAAATTTCGGGAACATAATCATAATGGAACTGGAATTTCTTTTTTACTGTTTTCGAATGCCCTTCTATTTTAGATTTGATTTCCAAACTGACTATCGCCAAAAAAGGTTTGACTAGACCATATACTGAAGTCTTGACCCAAATGGGTTCATCAGTCGAAGGGTCAACTTCTCCGCTTGGGGTTTCTACAACATGTTCTTTTATGAAATCCTTTTCCAGAAGAAATTTGCGAAGCTTTTCATAAAGCGGTATAGTGGCTTCTTCTTTGGAGTTAAGTACTTGATGACGTATCCATTTGAGCTTCAAAGATTTGTTTTCCTCATCCTTTCGTTGAAGCGTTAGTTCTAAGACTGCTTCGATTTCCTCAATCGGGACAAGACCGCTGTTTGACAATATTATTTTCTCAGATACGCCATGGACTTTTGGCTTTATTGAGAGTCCAAACTTTTCTGTTAAGCCTGTGAGCCTTTCTAACCTCAATCTGGCTCTGTCAATTCTATAAACAAGGTATATTTGAATTGCAACCAGAATCATCGAAATTACAGCAATGAAATTTTGCTGAAGAAATTCCTCAAGAGTCATTTTCGAATCCAACCTTTTTCTTTGATTATTCATTTCTTCCTTC
>Ga0172364_10001075_pt1 | contig 20659 bp, 19 predicted proteins | sample LakKivSesite10cm_FD_114545 | JGI IMG/M metagenome (GOLD analysis project Ga0172364, IMG submission 114545) | Sediment microbial communities from Lake Kivu, Rwanda - Sediment site 10cm | ecosystem: Environmental > Aquatic > Freshwater > Lake > Sediment | place: Rwanda: Western Province, Lake... | reverse complement strand
GTGGGGCCGTTACGATGATCAAATATACTTATATCCGCAACCTTGACGACAGCAGGGCAACAGATAAATTCAAAACAAGCTATATCGAATACGGAAAAACCACAAGCAATACTTATAATGCATATTATAATGTATATATCTACCACATTTACCTTCAAAAGTTTGTAACTGTAAAAATTGAATGGAACACTACGGGGCACAACGGCAGGGTACAGTGTTCGGAATACTTCGGTAATACAAGCTGGTATTGCTGGAACAGTAACCTGGTCAATATAACCTGTCCATAATGACCACATTAATCAGAATTGAAATCCCGGAATAATCCGGGATTTTTTATTATTTTGCGGCACGGATCTTATTCATTAGCATGTCATCAGGGAAAAAAGCAATACTGCTCATTGCAGTGATACTTATCGCTGATCAGATTCTGAAAATCTGGATTAAGACTCATTTGGTCATCGGTGAAGAAATACGTCTTTTCGGAAACTGGGGCATGATGCATTTCATTGAGAACAACGGCATGGCATTCGGAATGGAAATGGGAGGAAAGCCCGGTAAGCTTATTTTAAGTATTTTCAGGATAATAGCCATTTTCGGGATTGCCTGGTTCCTTAGTTCCCTGATCAGAAAAAAGGCAAACCCCGGACTTATACTTGCCGTGAGCGCAATTGTTGCAGGCGCAATAGGAAATATTATCGACAGTGCATTCTATGGCATGATATTCAGCGAAAGTTTTAACCAGCCTGCAGTATTGTTTCCACCCGGAGGCGGTTATTCCTCATTCCTTCATGGCAAAGTGGTGGATATGTTATATTTCCCGGTAATAAACACAACCTGGCCCGACTGGTCACCGTTCAGACCGGGGGAATCTTTTGTCTTCTTCAGGCCGGTTTTCAATATCGCCGATTCTGCAATAACATGCGGGGTAATATCCATCCTGCTCTTCCAGAAATGGATGTTCCGGGATCTTAAATGATATTCCCGTTTATTCTTGCTGCTATTCGCTGCAGCAACCGCCTATGCTGTTAAGTATTTTTCCGAAATCCCTGTGCTTAAGAAAGTAAAGAGTGTTTTTCCCTTCCCTCTTTGATGATAAGACACCCCTGTCTTTCAGAATCACCAGATGATGAGATGCGGCTGATTGTTCTATTCCCAGCTGCCTGTGAATTTCAGTCACGGTCCGTTTTTTCCCATCATCAAGATAACCAACTATGGCAATCCGCACCGGATGAGCAATTGCTTTCAAAAGGCCTGCTGCTTTTTCAAGAGTTTCCGGATCAAGCCCGTTTTGATCCATTCTGTATATATTTTAATACAAACATAAATAAATATGTTAATATATATTGTTTACTTTCCTTATGATTGATATTACATTCCAAACGCATTTATTGCCCGGTATAAACGAGTAATACCGAATTTGCTATATTTGAACGAAATATGAATTTATGTCAGTATTAAGCGATATCAGGAAGCCTGTTGAAAAGGAAATGGCAGAATTTGAATCCTACTTTAACAAGACTTTGAAGAGTGATATCCCGTTGCTTAAAATAATACTGAATTATATTCTCCGTCGCAAAGGAAAACAGATGAGGCCTATGCTTGTTTTCCTTACAGCCCGTCTGAACGGGAAGATCACTGAATCGGCATTTACTGCCGCCACGTTGATCGAACTTCTTCATACCGCATCACTTGTTCACGATGATGTGGTTGATGATGCCCATGAACGCAGGGGCGCTCTCTCCGTAAATGCATTATGGAACTCTAAAATCGCAGTGCTTGTTGGTGATTATATGCTTTCGCAGGGATTGCTTATCAGCATCGAAAAAACAAGGTATGATATGCTTGAAATTGTCTCGGAAGCTGTTAAGTCGATGGCTGAGGGAGAGCTTCTGCAGCTTCAGAAGGCCAGAAAACTGAACATAAAGGAGGACGATTATTATAAAATCATTATCAGCAAAACCGCAGCTCTCATAGCAGCTTGTACTGCCACGGGAGCCAGATCTGTTTCAGACGATCCGGATGTAATCCAGCTTATGAAGGACTTCGGAGAGAATATCGGAATAGCGTTCCAGATCAGGGATGATATTCTTGATTACGAATCAAACGGATTGACAGGGAAGGCAGCAGGAAATGATATCAAGGAAAAAAAGATAACCCTGCCCCTGATACAAGCTCTTGAACTGGCTTCGGCTTCACAAAAAAGTCATATTCTTTCTATTGTCAGAAGCAGGAAAAAGACAAAAGAGGAAATAAAAGAAGTTATCGATTTTGCAGTATCCTCCGGAGGAATTGAATATGCTGAGCTTAAAATGAACCAGTACCACGATAAAGCGCTTGCCATACTTGATTCGTACCCGGATTCTGAAGTAAAAGAATCTCTGAAAAAATTCGTCAATTACACTACATCTCGTGAAAAATAGTGACCGGTGAAGCGTGAATCCGGGATCATTGCTTAAAATATCGACAATCCGTGTTGAAACTAAATGAGCAATTCTGTCATTTCACTGCATAGGCAATAATTACACCCAGGTAGTTACCGACGGCATATCCGACAATACCCACAATCAGACCGGTTAATATCACCTCCCTGTTCTTCAGGGCGCCTGCAACGACAGGAACAAAAGGAGGCGAACAGATCAGGGCGCTGCCTGAAATTATCACCGTGTCTGCATCGACTTTAAAGAATTTTGCCAGAAAGGCGTGCAGAATATGTGATCCGAACATTGCCAGTCCAACATACCAGAACAGGTTAAAAGAAATATTTACAAGCTGCCTTATATCTGCCATCGATGATACAACAAGACTGAAAATAAGAATGAAATACATCCCCGTCTGGAAGGTTTTCTGAATATTCTTGATTTTTGGAACAAATGAGAAGATTATTCCGAATGTGGTGATCAGCAATATAGTCGCGGCTGTTGAAAAGCTTTCAGGGAAAAGAAGGCTTAAGCCGTAACTGACGCCAAAAATAAGAACAGATAATCCGAATGCCCCGGTCACGGGGAAAAAAGTTTTTCTTTTAAAGTATCCCGTATATGATTCGAAGTCATCCTCAGGATTTACATTTATTATTTTACCTGACTCCGGGGATTTGAAAGGGGGAAGCCATAGAAGAAAAACACGCTGGCCCACTGATAGTATGAAGATAAGATAAATTGCGCCAAGTGCCACCTCATAAGTGTGCGTCATAAGGTACAATTCTGTATCTACATTAAGCGCTGTTTTCATTGCAGCCATATTTGGAGTTCCCCCCGTATAAACAGCAGTAAGCATACCCGATACTTTCCAGATCTCAGGTATGCTGTCCTTAAAAACCCAGTAACCGACAAATATCATGAGTACAACAGTGACCAAACCAAGGATCAGTGAGGCAATAGCAGACCTTGCCATTTTCAGCCATTTCTTTACATCCATTGAGAACAATATCATGGGCAATGCAAGCGGAACAGTTAACCGGGTAAACCAGTCCTGGTAAACATACGCCTCTCCCGGAAGCAATCCAAGATTTCCGACTAGCGCCCCGAGTATATAGCATATCAGAACGCCTCCGATTTTTTTTACTATCTTAAATCTCTGCTCAAGCAGTATTACCAGAACAGGAGTAAGCAGGAAAAAAACGATCATTAAAATAATATGGATATTCATAATTCAGATAGTTTGTATCTTTTAACTGGTCATGAAACCTTAAATAACGCACAAACGATAAATAAAATCAGGTATTGAATTCCGGTTTAATTACCAAGTAAACAAAAAATAGTTTCAGTTGCTATTTTTATCTTAATTTTAAGCCTTTATACTTAGTGGCTTATTTGAAACAGCGATTTTATTTGTAATTAAAAACTACACTAGACAAATGGTTAAATTAAAGCAAATCGAAGATTTCATTGCATGCGGTCCGGTTGCAATGGTTGGCGTTTCCCGTAATCCTAAAAAATTCGGCTTCGCAGCTTTCAGGGAACTGAAAGAAAAAGGGATGAATGTACTGCCCGTCAATCCTTATGCTGAGGAAATTCACGGTGTAAAAGTATACAAAGATATCAGTAGCCTGCCCCCGGAAGTAAAGGGCCTGCTGATAATGACAAAAAAAGCACAGACTCTTTCTGTGATCAGGGAGGCAAAGGGAAAAGGGATAAAACATATCTGGATCCAGCAAATGTCTGAAAGCAGGGAAGCTGTTCAGGAACTTGAGGATACTGATATAAACTATATCACCAATGAGTGTATCCTTATGTATTATAAACCTCACAGTGTCCATAAATTCCACAGGGCTATCCTCAAATTCTTCGGTAGATACCCAAAATAAAACCAGATGGCGGACAACAACCATGTTTTCAGTCTCGAATTTACAGTAAGAGATTACGAATGTGATCTCCAGGGAGTGGTAAACAATGCGGTCTACCAGCATTATCTGGAACATGCAAGACATGCATATCTTATTTCGAAAGGAATTGATTTTGCAAAGCTGCATGAAGAGGGTCTCGATCTTATTGTCACAAAGGTTGAAATTGACTATAAATATCCTCTGCGGAGTCTTGACAAATTTGAGGTCAGGCTTCATACTATGCGGGAGGGCAATGTGAGACTGGTATTTCTGCAGGATATTTACAGGAAACCTGATGAAAAGCTTGTCGCGAGATCCAAAGTTACCGGTGTGGCTGTAAGAAACGGGAAACCTGTTTCTCCGTTGAAAATTATTGAACAACTTAACTTATGAACTGTTAAATAACTAACAATAAAAAACATGGGCAGGAAAAAACTCTCAAGAAGACAATTTGTCGCGACAGTTTCGGCAGGTGCCGGAACAATACTTGTGGGCAATGCCATAAAAGCTGTTCCTTCCGCTGTGGCCCCAGGCAAAGCCGATCCATTCAGGAAGATAACACTCGGAAAAACCGGTATAAAAGCCACATTTCTTGGTATGGGAACCGGATTCAGCGGTTATAACCGTTCTTCAAATATAACCAGGGCAGGTGTTGCGGAACCCGTGATACGCCAGGCTTATGAAAAAGGTATTCGTTTCTTTGACTGCGCCGACAGCTATGGTACTCATCCTTTCACAAATGCTGCACTGAAGGGAATCCCGCGGGATAATTACACGCTCAGTACAAAAATGTGGGTTACATCAGGAGGTATTCCGGAGCCCGAAAGGCCTGACTCTGAAATTGTTGTCGATCGTTTCAGGAAAGAGTTAAATACAGATTACCTGGATATTGTCCAGCTGCACTGCATGACAACCGGTGACTGGACAGATCAGCAAAAACGGTTCATGGACGGGCTGGAAAACTGCAAGGCTAAAGGGATAATAAGGGCTCATGGGGTGTCTGTCCACACATTTCAGGCACTCGAAGCCGCAGCTACAAGCCCCTGGGTTGATATCATTCACGTAAGAATAAATCCATTCGGATCATCCATGGATTCAAAGGATCCGGCTAAAGTTGCTGCGGTAATTGATAAAATGCACGAATCCGGTAAGGGAATTATTGGAATGAAACTGATCGGCAACGGCAGTTACCGGGATGATACGGAAAAGATCAGCCAGGCGCTGAAATATGTCATGGGTCTGGGAACCGTGGATATGATAATCGTCGGCTTCGAGAAGCCTGAACAGATCGATGATTATATCTCCAGGATAAAATCTTCAAATTGAAACATTCACTCAAATAAATATTTTTCATTAAAAATGAAGACATCTGGTTTTCTATTGGCAATGTTTCTCCTGCTGTCTGTTGAAGGAGCTTGTCAGAAAGACGATCTTTCATCAATTATCAAACCCGGATCAGTCCCGGAAAAGCTTGCTGACGGATTCCAGTTCACAGAAGGTCCGTCTGCTGATGCCGGCGGAAATGTGTATTTTACAGATCAGCCCAACGACAGGATCCTGATATGGAATAACAAAACCGGCCTGTCAACTTTTATGGAGCCGTGCGGTCGCTCAAACGGGCTTGCTTTCGATAAGAACGGAAATCTGTGGGCCTGCGCGGATGAGAAAAATGAGATTTGGAGGATCTCTCCATCAGGGAAATCAGAATCTTTCACCCGTTTCTTTGAGGATAAAGTCTATAACGGACCCAATGATCTCTGGATTGATCCGGCCGGAGGAATTTATTTTACAGATCCCTATTATAAAAGAAACTGGTGGGATCATTCGGAAATGCCTCAGCAGAAGCAGTGCGTCTACTATCTGAAGCCCGATCTTAAGACTGTGATACGGGTAGCCGACGACCTTCAGCAGCCAAACGGCATAGTCGGCACTCCTGATGGCAAAAAAATCTTCGTTGCCGATATCCGCGGCAATAAAACATGGTCGTATACAGTAAATCCTGACGGCACCTTATCAGACAAATCGCTGTTCTGTGAACTTGGTTCCGACGGCATGACGATCGATTCAAAAGGGAATGTTTATCTCACAGGCAAGGGAGTGACCGTCTTCGACAAAACCGGTAAAAAGCTCGGTAATATACCAGTTCCTGAAAACTGGACCGCCAATGTCTGCTTTGGCGGAAAAGATCTGAAATACCTGTTTATTACAGCGAGCAAAGGTCTTTACAGGATAAGAGTTAATGTTAAAGGCACCAGGGGTTAAAGTAGTGCCTGTTTAAAGGCAAATCCGGCTGGTCCGGATATTTATATTTGTCAATCATTCAAATTTTTAACTAAATTTGTGAGCTGATTTTTTCAGTATGTTTTATTAATCAATCAATGGCAGCATGAAATACGAGGATTTTCTGGTTACCACCCTTGGCAGGGGAAACGTTGTTTCGCCTCTTAAAAACAGCCAGCGGGAAGACAGTCCCGTTTATAAATTCGTAGATGATAATGAAAGAATCATTTATGATAATTCAAGTGAATATTACAGGAAATGCATGGAATCCGGGGAAACACCTATTTCATTTGAAAAAGCCGGCCCGAAGGAGATGATATTTTTCGAGCCTGCCAAAACGAAAGTTGGAATTGTTACCTGCGGCGGAATTTGTCCGGGGCTTAATAATGTTATCCGCAGCATTGTGAATCAGCTCTTTTACCGTTATGGCATCAGCAGGGTACTGGGTTTCAAATACGGATATGAGGGATTTATTTCTGACTACAATCATGAAGTTATTGAACTTACCCCGGAAATGGTAAGCGATATTCATATTGCCGGGGGTACCATTATCGGAACAAGCCGGGGAAACCAGGATGTAGGAAAAATCGTCGACACCATGGAAATAATGAATATAAATGTCCTTTTCTGCATAGGAGGCGACGGAACGCTTCGCGGAGGACATGCTATCCATGAAGAAATAAAGAAAAGAAACCTTAAGATCGCAATAGCCGGAATACCCAAAACCATCGATAATGACATCGACCTTATTCAGAAATCTTTTGGTTTTGAAACAGCATTTTCCATAGCCAACGATATTATTGTCAATGCGCATAACGAAGCACAGGGGGCATATAATGGTATAGCCATAGTGAAACTCATGGGCCGTGATTCCGGCTTCATTGCTGCAAGCGCCTCTCTCGCAACACAGGAAGTTAACTTCGTGCTTGTTTCCGAGATAAGCTTCGACCTCTTCGGTCCAAGGGGTTTTCTTAAAGTCCTCCGTAAACGTCTGGAAGCGAAACATCATGCAGTGGTTGTCGTTGCTGAAGGAGCAGGACAGGACCTCTTTGAATCGAAAGATCTTGAAAAAGACGCCTCCGGAAACATAAAACATAAAGATATAGGGATTTACCTTAAAGAGAAAATCAAGGAAGAGTTCACAACCAAAGGAATTCCTTTTTCAATAAGATATATTGATCCCAGTTATATAATCAGAAGCGCTCCGGCGAATCCCAACGACAGTAAATTCTGCAATCTTCTTGCCCAGAATGCAGTTCACGCGGCACTCTCCGGTAAAACCGATTTTGTGGTGGGTTACTGGAATAATGAATTCACCCTTCTACCAATTCCGATGGCGGTTGCCAAACGTAAAAAGATAGATATCGAGGGAGAACTCTGGTGGAATGTTCTTGAGGCTACAGGTCAGCCAATAAGCATGAAGAATCCCTGATATGATCAGAAACATCGTTTTTGACCTGGGGAATGTGCTTATAAGCTTTAAGCCATCCGAATATCTTGAAAAAAAACAGATCCCTGAGGAAATCAGGGAAACAATCCTTACGGATATTTTTCGAAGCAAGGAGTGGCTCAGGCTTGACAATGGAGATATCAGCACGGAAGAAGCTATAGATTCAATCTCCAGGAATAGTACCCTTGAAAAGGCAGAAATAATGCGAATTTTCAACTCCAGGACTGAGATCTTCTATCCTATGGGGGATAACATAAAAATACTTCCAGAACTAATAAAAAGAGGTTTTAAGCTATATTTTATATCCAATTTCCCCGGGGATATCTATGAAGATGTTAAAAATTCCTATCCTTTCTTCAAATTGTTTGACGGTGGAATCATTAGCGCTGAGGTTAACCTGTCGAAACCTGATGTCCGCATATTCAGGTTTTTCCTCGAAAAATTCAGACTTGAACCGGGAGAATGCCTGTATATCGATGATATCGAACAAAATGTTCAGTCGGCAATATTTTCAGGAATGAGAGGCCTGGTAACATCCGGATCTTCTGATATAGGAAAACAGGTTGATGATTTACTTGATCATAACCGACCATAATAATGAACCAGTCATTCCTGATTTCATCAGGCTTGAGTTTCAGTTACAAAATACCATCATAAGGAGAAAAAATTCAAAGCCCTTTGGTAATATCTCTCAGATTTTTTAATTCTGAGTGAGTTAAAGCAGTTGAAATTCTTAGCTATATAACTAATATACAATTATTTAAATGATGGTTTGGCAGTAGTTGTTCGATATGGAAACCAGCATCATTTTTTAAGATTTTTGATCAAAATCTCTGCTTTCCTGTTTCCAACCAGTTTTTTTAGAGTTTCAAATTGTGTTAATCTTATCTTTTCTACCGAACCTATTTCTTTAAATAGAATCTCTTTCGTTCTGTTTCCTATACCTTTTATTGTGTCTAAATCTGATTTAATCATTTCGCTTGATCTCTTAAGACGATGAAAATTTATTCCGAATCTGTGTGCTTCATTTCTTAGCTGTTGAATTATTTTCAGGCTCACGGAATTCTTATCAAGGTAAATGGGAACACTATCCCCGGGAAAATATATTTCTTCAAGTTTTTTTGCAATCCCTATTATGGATATTCTTTTATCAAGATTAAGTTCTTCAAGGCTTTTTATTGCTGATGAAAGCTGTCCTTTCCCCCCGTCAACAACAATCAGCTGAGGCAGGCCCTGTTTCTCTTCAACAAGTCTTTTGTAACGCCTGTATACTATCTCCTCCATTGATGTGAAATCATCAGGACCTGATACTGTCCTGATGTTAAAATGCCTGTAATCTTTTTTACTTGGCTTTCCATTCTTAAAAACAACACAAGCGGCAACCGGATTTCTTCCCTGCAGATTTGAATTGTCAAAACATTCTATATGAACAGGTAATTCAGCAAGATGCAAGTCATTTTTAAGTTTTTCCAGGTTTTTACCTGCTCTGTTTTTCGTTTTCTCAAGCATTTCTGCAGATCTCTTCCTCTGTTCCAGCCTGTAATATATTGCATTTCTTTCCGCGAGTTCAAGAAGTTTCAGTTTGTCGCCTTTTTCAGGCACTGTGTACTTTACATTTTCAAATAGAATATCTGGTCTGAAGGGTATGATTATTTCCGGTGAATCACTTGATAATCTCTGCCTTATCTCTGTAATTGCAAATCCTAGCAACGATTCTTTTTCTTCATCCACCTTGCTTTTCAGGTCTAGTGTAAATGCCTGTATTACAGCACCATTAGTAACTTTTAAATAACTAATATAGTAGCTGTCTTCATCCTGTGTCATACCAAAGACATCCACATTTTTTATCGAATTGCTTACAACTTCAGATTTACTGCGGAATTTTGATAAAATTTCTATCTTTTCTTTTATGACCTGTGCATCTTCATATCTTAACTCTCTGGAATAATTTAACATAAGCGCCTTCAAATGATCCATAACTGCAGCAATATTCCCTCTTAGTATGTTTTTTATCTGTACAAGGTTTTCGCTATATTCCTTCTCTTTCTGAAGACCTATGCAGGGAGCTTTGCAATTGCCCATATGATATTCCAGACACACTTTAAACTTTCCCGAAATTATGTTCTTTTCGGTCAGATATAAAGAACATGTTCTGATTTTATATAAGTGTCTTATCAGTTCAAGAAGTGTTTTTACCATTAATCCCGATGTATAAGGACCGTAGTAAACAGATCCGTCTTTAATCGTATTCCTTGTGCTGAATATTCTTGGAAAAGGTTCTTTCTTTATACAGATCCATGGGAATGTTTTATCATCTTTTAAAAGTATATTATACCTGGGCTGATGTTTTTTTATGATATTATTCTCAAGCAGCAAAGCATCCGATTCATTTGCCACGACAATGTGCTTTAGTGCAACAGCCCGTTTTAGCATTACCTGGGTTTTTCCTGATTGGTTTTTCATAAAATATGAGGAAACCCGTTTTTTCAGGCTTTTTGCCTTTCCTGCATAAATTATATTTCCGGAGGCATCAATAAACTGGTAAACTCCCGGCTTATCCGGCAGAACTTTCAATAATTGTTTTGCGTCTATTGACATATAATATTATTTCCTTTCAAAGATAGAAATTGTAAACAACAACCTTTGTTGTGCTGAAAGGAGCTGGCTGATGGTAAGGATAACCAATTTAATTTCAGATCATTATTGCTATACAGGTATTAAATTGTAAGTGGTACTTAAATATAATTCAGTCCTGAAACAGGGATATGCGGCAGAATCTGTTCACATCAAACAATCCTTTGTCGCTTATCTTAAGCTCGGGTATGACCAGTAAGGCCATAAATGAAAGTGTCATGAACGGAGCTGATAACCCGCAACCCATTAATCTTACCTGGTCTGACATTTTCTCATATGAACAGGCAGTTTCTCCTGCCGGCCTGTCCGACATTATTCCTGCTACAGGCAGGGGCAGGGAGCTTAATATATCTCCGCATGATACTGCCAGTCCGCCTTTCATCTTTATTATTGCGTTAATTGCCTTGACTATATCTGTGTCATTTGTTCCAACTGCTATTATATTATGACTGTCATGTGCAACCGAGCTTGCAAAAGCACCTTTTTTCAGCCCGAATCCATTTATGAATCCTATTGCAGGCGGACCATCATTATACCTGTCTTTGACCGCTATTTTAAGAATATCCTTCTTTATATCAGGTGTTATAATATGACCTTTAACGACATTTACAAGTCTCTGTCCTGTCAGCAATTCTCCATCATAAGCTTCCATGGCTAGCATTTTTAATCCGCCGGCCACAATTTTTATTTGTTCACCACTTATCCTGCTGCAGTTAAATCTGTTCACCGGTTCTTTAGCTTCATAGCTGAAAAGCACATTTCCCCTGTCGTAGACTTTCTTTCCTTCAATCCATGTTTCCAGAACGTTCATTTCATCATATTTATCGACTATAATAAAATCTGCTTTATCTCCTTCGCGGAGTAATCCTGCATTAAGATTATAATGCAGAGACGGGTTGAAAGTACATGATCTTATAACATCAAATAAATCATATCCCTCTTTTACAAGTCTTGAAACCAATCCATTAATATGTCTTTTCACAAGCATTTCGGGATGAAGATCATCACTGCACAGCATTACCTTTTCCGGATGCGTCTTAAATAAATCCCTCAGAGAATCCAGGTTTCTGGCAGCGCTTCCTTCCCGGATGATAATTTTCATTCCCAGGCTGATTTTTTCCAGGGCTTCATCCATTGAGCTGCATTCATGATCTGTTGATATTCCTGCATTTATATATTTTGACAGACCAGCACCTCTTAATCCCGGGGCATGCCCGTCAACGGGTTTTCCATATTTTCCTGCAAGACTCAGCTTTTTTAATACTTCGGGATCTTCGTTAATAACGCCCGGGAAATTCATCATTTCTGCCAAGTATTTAACTTCTCTTTTCTTCAGGAGTGTTTCAATATCCAAGGCGTCAATTTTTGCACCAGAGGTTTCATTTTCAGTTGCAGGCACGCAGGATGGTGCACCGAACCAAAATTTTACGGGTACTTTAGATGCATCGTCTGTCATGAATTCTATTCCCTGCATCCCCAGCACATTTGCTATCTCATGCGGATCGCATACAACACCGGTTGTTCCACGTGAAACAGCTTCCATGGCAAATGCTCCTGGTGTACACATTGAGCTCTCAATGTGAATGTGCGCATCAATTAAACCAGGTATTATGTAATTCTTTTTTCCCTGAACATTTTTAATCCTATCTATTCTCTCTATTACACTACCCTTTAAATAAACCTTAGCCGGATATATTTCTCGTCTATTAATGTCTATAAGATTCTCTGTTATTACCATCATTTTAGTTTTCTCTCATTTAATACCTGGTTTCTTTTTGTTATCTATCATTGCCAATGTATTTTGTTGTATTTAAAATATTGATTTTATTTATTAAAAATAAAAATGTTCCACGTGGAACAATTATCTTCCTAAATACATTAGTAATATATTGATGTCTGATGGTGAAACTCCGCTTATTCTTCCAGCCTGTCCTATATTCTGTGGTTTTATCCTGCTCAGTTTTTGTCTTCCTTCAGTGCTTATAGATAAAAGTTCATTATAATTTATGTCGCATGGAATTTTAAGGTTTTCTAATCTTCTTATTTTTTCTGCTATCATTTTCTCTCTTTGTATATATCCTTCATATTTAATTTTAATTTCCGCTGCTTCTGTTATTTCATTAAATCTTATATTATTTGAATTTTCCAGATCACATCTTCCTTCTATCTTATTTATAAATTCATTTAGTATTACTTGTGGCCTTGTTGCTATGTTTATTGCTTTTACCTTCTGCTTTAGTGGAGCTGTTTTAATTTCTTCCAGATATTTATTAATTTTTTCAGGTTCAATACTTTTTGTTTCCAGGTAATTAATCAATTCAGCAATTAATTTTTGCTTTTCTTTCATTATTGTTAATCTTTTCTTTTCTGCCAGTCCTATTCTATATCCTTTTTCAGTCAGTCTTTCGTCTGCATTATCCTGTCTTAATAAAATTCTGTATTCTGCTCTTGATGTAAACATTCTGTAAGGCTCATCAACACCTTTCGTCACCAGGTCATCAATTAAAACTCCAATATATGATTCGTCTCTTCCCAGTATAAAGCTTTCATTCTTTCTTAGTTTCAATACAGCATTAATCCCCGCCAATAATCCTTGTGCTGCAGCCTCTTCGTAACCTGTCGTCCCGTTAATCTGTCCTGCAAAATAGAGGTTTTCAATCATCTTTGTTTCAAGCGTATGCTTAAGTTGTGTTGGCTGAAAGAAATCATATTCTATTGCATATCCTGGCCTGAATATTTCAACTTTTTCTAATCCTTTTACTTTTCTTAAAGCTTTTATTTGCGTTTCTAATGGCAGACTGCTTGCAAAACCGTTTACATAATATTCAATCGTATTCCGTCCTTCAGGTTCAATAAACAACTGGTGTTTTTCCTTTTCCTTAAATGTCACTATTTTATCTTCCACACTCGGACAATATCTTGGTCCTCTTCCTTTAATTCTCCCTGTGAATAACGGACTATATTTTAATCCTTTCTTTAATTCTTCATGAACCTCTTTATTTGTATAAGTTATAAAGCAACTTTTTTGATCATTTAATATGTTTTTTGTATGCATGAACGAAAAGGCTCTGTCGTCATTATCGCCTTTTTGTTCTTTCATTTTTTTAAAGTTTATTGTTCTCCCGTCTATTCTGGCGCTTGTTCCTGTTTTCATTCTTTCTACCCTGAATCCCAGTTCAGCCAGTTGATCGCTTAATTCGTATGCAGCCTGTTCTCCTGACCTTCCTCCTTTTAACTTACTAAAACCAACATGCATTACAGCATTCAGGAATGTTCCGTTTGTAAGAATTACAGCTTTTCCCTGGAATTTATTTCCAAAAGCAGTTTCGATGCCTACAGCTTTATTGTTTTTTACTATTATTCTTTTTGCCAGCTCCTGCCATATATAAAGATTATTTGTTCTTTCCAGCTCTTTTCTCCATTCAGCTGTAAATTGCTGTCGGTCACACTGTGATCTCGGACTCCACATAGCAGGTCCTTTTGATTTGTTAAGCATTCGGAATTGTATAGCGCTTCTGTCGGTAATTATTCCGCTCAGGCCTCCCAATGCATCAATTTCCCTTATTATTTGACCCTTTGCTATACCTCCCATAGCAGGATTACATGACATTTGTGCCAGTTTTGTCATATCCATTGTAATCAGCAGTGTTTTAGCTCCCATTTTTGCTGCGGCATGTGCTGCTTCACATCCGGCGTGACCTCCTCCAACAACAATTATATCGTATCTGAAAATCATCTTTATTTCTTTAGGTATTTTTTAAGCCATATTTCTTCCATCATTTTCATTATTTTCCTTGATTCTTTTGTATTGTCTTTATAACCGCATAAATGAAGAGTTCCATGTATCATTACTCTCAACACCTCTTCTTTTAAACTAACTTTATAGTTGTTCGCATTATATCTGACAGTATCAATGCTTATATAAACTTCAGCTTTCTTTTCTGTTTTATCTGAATAATTAAAGCTTATCACGTCTGTATAATAAATCCTTCCTAAGAATTCCTGATTTATTTTTACTAATTCCTTATCGCTTGTAAAAACAAAAATAAGGTCATCAAAAGTCTTTTTTTCAATTTTGATGACCTTCTTAATAAGTTCTTTTATTTTACTGCTTTCTTTAAGTCTGAAATTTATATTATCATAATATATTCTGAATTTCAAGGTATTATATTTTTAAAAGTCATTTTTACGCAATTTCCTTTTTTATTAAATTCGATTCTATCAGCAAGCTTCTTCATCAAAAAAACGCCTCTTCCATTCACAGATTCAATTTTTTCCGGTTTTGTCGGGTCTGGCACCTTATCCGGCTTGAATCCGTTACCCTCGTCTTCCACTTTGATTTCAAGTTTATTTTTTTTAACTTCTATCTGTATACTTACGTGTTTGTTTTTGTCTGATTTGTTTCCGTGAATAATAGCATTATTAACAGCTTCAACTGTTGATATAAGAATTTTTCCATAGTTTTCCTGATTTATTCCTGCTTCAGCAGTAATGGTATCAATAGCCTTTTCTACAATTCTTAAATTTTTAATATCTGATTCTATTGTAATTTTTTTTACCATTATTTGGTGCTATCCTTTATTATACTTAAAAAATAAAAAATTGTTTCATTTTCGGTTACTTTTTTGCTATCCATAATTCCGGATCCAGGTATTTTTGCTCAAAAATCATAAATTTCAGCGTACAGTTATTATTTGCATCAGGGTCATTAAACACTTCGCCTATTTCCTGTTTTGTTTCTACTTTATCTCCAGTTTTTACTTTTACGTTTATAAGGTTGTTATATACCGTTAAATATTTCCCGTGTCTTATTATTATTGTCATATTTGCTCCTGAAATCGGTGAAATAGCCGTCACTTCACCTGTAAAAATACTTCTTGCTGTTGTTTTGCCAGAACTTGTTATTTCAATTCCGAAATTCTCTTCAGTTACGTATTTTAATACAGGATGCTGCTGCATTCCGAAGTGACTTGTTATTATTCCTCTCTCTACCGGCCATGGAAGCTTTCCTTTATTTTCATAAAAATTATTTCCTGTCAGCTTTTGTTCCGGAGTCAGATCATTTTTCATGCTTCGTTTCTTCTCTTCTTCAATCAATTTTGCAAGCTCTCGTTCTAACCGTTCAGCTTTTTTCTTTTTATCTTCCAGTTCCTTTCTCAACTGTTTTTCTTTTGTTCCTATAGATTTCAGCATTTTCTGATTTCTTTGTTGCTCTCCCTGAAGCAGATTTTTCTGAATCACCTCTCTGTGCTGAAGATCTGATATTCTAATTAAATCACTCTCCTGTCTTTCCCGGGTGGCTTCTATCTCATTTTTCAGTTCTGCAATTATTTCCGCCTCTTGCCTTCTGAATTTACTGACTTGCTGTAAATACTTCAACCTTTTGTATCCCTGATTAAAATCCTTAGCCGATAAAATATATACAATTTCAGGAAATGCCTTCTTGTATTTGTATGAACTTACAATAGTTTTTGCATAATCCAGCCGCAGCTTCACCAGATCTTTTTCCATCATTTCAATCGCAATCCTGTTTAATTCTATTCTCTCCTTTAAAAGATTTATCTCATCTCCCATTCCTCTTATAACTGATTCTCTCATATTTAACTTACTCCCCAGGATTCGCAGCGCATTAACACTTTCTGTTTTTTCTTTTGCTGTATTTCGCAGTAAATCATCAACATATGTTATTTCTTCCAGTGTTTTTTTTCTCTGTTCCTCTAGTTCTGAACGTGTTTGTGCATTTAAGATGCCCCAAGCAAAATAAAATATCAATATGCACAGTATGATGTTTTTCATTTCAGCAAAACAGCTTCATAATTATTTCCTGGTATAAAAATTATATCATCCCCGTTATATTTTTCAGCTTTTTTTATATTTATATATATGTTAGTCTTATTAATTGAATTATTTATCATGATAACTTCCGGGTAAATTACATTTTCAAGTTTTTTGAAATGACTGAAGCTTAGACTTGTTTTGTCCTTTTCTGAGTTTTCTTTCCTGCTGAATTCAGTGCGGATTATTTTTCCAATCCTGCAATCTACAGTGAACTCTACATTAAAATCTCCCGTATTATTGATAATTTTTTTTAATCCCTTCTCACATTCTGTTTCTTTATTCATTTTATCTCTTTCTATCACAAGATCTCCAAACCCTGTTGCCAAATACCTTCTGTTTATTCCATATTTTAGTGATATTCTTTCTGAAGATCCATAGTAAAGCTTTTTATTAATTCTGTCATTCGCCAGTACAGTATCCCTGTCAATATATATTCTCATCCCTTCAATACCTGCATAGTTTCTTATGCTTATCAGAAAAACATCAGGATTTTTATATTTTATGTTGCCCATAAATTTTTGTTTTTTCCCGTCCTCTTCAATAATTATTTCAACTTTCTGCAATGAAAAATCTATGCCTGTCAGGTTATTTCCGGCTATGGCGCTGATTTCTGCAGCTTTTTCTTTATCTGTTGTAGCTATTATACTTTCCTGTTTTCTTATTAAAGAACAGCTGCCAAGTAACAGGCATACTATTGTTATTACTTTTCGCACTTTTTTATCTCTTCTATCAGCTTTGTTTTTGTTGAATCAAGTTCGACAGCAATTTTCCAGTTCTTTACAGCTTCCCTGCAATTCTTTTTTTTCTTTAATATATATCCATAATGTTCAAACCATTCAGGATCAGGCTTTTCTCTACTTTTTATTATTTTCTCGAAAATTTTTTTCGCTTCATTTGTTTTCCCTCTTTTGTAAAGAACCCACCCGTATGTATCCAGAAATGTGTTGTTTTCGGGTTCTTTCTCAATTACATTTTTTGCCATTTTTTCAGCCTCTTTCAGCCTTGTATCCTGTTCTGCAAGATAATATGCATAATTGTTAAGTAATGTTATATCAGCATCATTCATCCTTATTGCTTCATCAAAAGTTTTAAATGCCTTTTCATAATCATGCATTCTGTAATAGACATCAGCTTCAATGGTAAGAACCTGCAGAATCATTTCCTTGTTGTTTCCAGCTAAAATATTTGCTTTTTTCAGTTCTTCGAGTGCAATAGTATAATCTCCGTTTTGTGTTGCAGCAGTTGCATACAACATTTTCGCAATAAAAGACCTGTTGAATTTAATTGCACATAATTCCGCTTTTCCCTGAAGCTTACTGAAATTTCCAGAGTCGAAATATACAATTAACAGTTTTTCCCACGCATAGTAATTATCAGGTTCTTCCTTAATGATTTCTTCCAGCCTTTCAGCAGCTTCATCCAGTCTTCTAATCCGCGATAGCAGTTCGGGTCTCAGTAATTCTATAATTCCATCTTTTTCATAATACGATTCCAGAACCATTAACGGTACAATAAGCTTTTCACCTGTTTTATCAATAGTTTCCTGGTCTTCTATAATTCCCCCTAAAAACTGAATTTTAGCTTCTTTAGAAATCTGATTATTCATTACAACTATATTCAGCATAGATATTAATTCGTCGTAACGCTTCTGCTGCTTAAGAAATTCGCATAATGATAATTGCGTTTCCGGGTTTGCCGGGTTTTCCTTCATTAGCTTCTCATAAATTTCAGCTGCTTTGCTTTCATCGCCTTTTTCCCTGTATATTTCTGCCAATAGTCCGCTGTATAAGATATTTTCCGGATATTTATTAATAAGTTCAAGAATTTTTTCAAGAGCATTATCATATTGTTTAGCCTTCATATAGTTTCTAACTCCGGCCATTGTAGTAGTTTCATTTATACCATACTTTTCATCCATTTCTTCGAACAACCTGCCTGCTTCACTGAACCTCTTGTTTTCTGAATACATGTTTCCAAGTGTTACTTTCAGATTTTCCTTATCCGGTGCTTTTTTCACCGCTATCTCATAAAAGTATATAGCACTGTCAATATTGTTCTGCTGGTAATAAATGCCTGCAAGCATCATTATATACCAGATATTATTTCTGTCAAGCTCATGGGCCTTCAGCAAATATTTCCTCCCGTTTTCCATGTCTCCGCCTGACATCAGAATTTGTGCCATCTGGTAATGTGTTCCGTCGCTTCGCGGATTAATTTTTAGGCATTGGTCAAAGTATTTCATCGCATCTCCCGAATTTCCCATAAGCTTTTGCCTTATCGCCTCTACATATATCCTCTCGAAAGCGGCAGAATCATATTTTTCTATGGTACTCTTTGATAATTCACGTGGTATAATTCTATGAGTACAGGAAAATGCTATAATCAATATTAAAATAACTATGGTATTGTACAAAAAGGCTCTCATTTAATGTCTTTTCTAATTAATGTCGTTAAAAGTTTATCTCTTGCCTGTGAAAATGCTATAAAAAACAATATTAAAATCGTATTTATAATAAGCTCAGCAGCCAGGCTCTTGTAATTAACGATCCTTGAAAACGCGACTATTACTAAAGCAAGTATGAAATATGGTAAAAGTTCCTTCATTTTGTATTCTACTTTAAAATGTTTTTCAGCAAAGACAAATGACATTATCAGCATTGCTGAATATGAAGCAATATGAGCCCACGCGGATGCCATATAGCCGTAAACAGGAACAAGAAGAAGGTTTATAAGAATTGTTATTACAGCCCCAATTGCTGTAATATATACTGCATATACAGTAAGATCATTCAGTTTATACCAGATACTATGGTTCAGGTAAATTCCATATAACAGATATGCCATGCTGATTATTGGTACAACTATAATTGCATCTCTGTAATTCTCTCCTACAATATATTGAAATACTGATATATATAAATTAATTCCAAGGTAAACCAGCAGCATAATAATTACAAAGTACTTCATTATGAAAGCATATGCTTCTCTTGCGTTTTCATGTTTTGCTCTCTCGAAAAAAAATGGTTCTGCAGCGAACCTGAACATCTGAATAAAAAGCGCCATCAGTACGCCAATCTTATATGAAGCACCGTAAACACCTACAGTCGATAATCCATCTTCACCGCTAATCAGCCGCCTAAGCAAAATTTTATCAAGTACATCATTGATAGACCCGCTTAATCCGGCAAGCAGCAGAGGAAATGAATAAATTATCATTTTCCTCCAAAGGCTTATATCAAAAACCGGTTTTATTTTGATGATGAAAGGCAGCATAAGAATAAGCGTAACCGAACTTGAAATCAGATTTGCCAGAAAAACATATCCGACTTTATATTCCGGATTATATATTCTCCTGAACCATCCTGTGCTTTGATCATAGATTCCCGGAGCAATTTTTAACAGGAAGACTACAAGCCCTATTGACACGAGTACATTGATAATCTTTATTATGCTGAACATTAATGGTCTGTTATCACGTCGCAGTTTTGCAAAAGGAATTGCTGCAACAGCATCGATGGCAACAATGCCCGCAAACATCCTTATATAATCTTTATTGCTGCTGTAGTTCATAACCGATGCAGCCTTATCTATAAATATATTAACCAGCAGTATAAAGGCTGCCGATGAAACAATTATGCTGATAAGCGTGGTGCTGTAAACTCTGCCGGGATCATCACTCTTTTGTGCGAACCGGAAAAAGCCCGTCTCCATACCATAAGTCAAAATGACCAGCAGCAATACCATCCATGCATATAATTCAGTCACAACACCATAATCACCCGTGTTGGTGAAAATCCTTGTATAGAATGGCGTCAATACAGCATAATTAAGGAATCGTGGAATAATTGTACCAAGACCATATATTACTGTCTGTCTGGCCAGTGTTTTAACTTCATTCACCTCAATATATTATTCGTGTAATTTCCTGTGGATTTATTTTGATGTATTTTCAATGGTTTTAATATCAAATCCATCATGATCGCGCAAAGTTAAATATCTTTGCATTCAGATTTGCAGGACATTATTAACCAAAATATATTATTCATGAACAAAAAATTCAGAACTATATTTTCCATATTATCACTTTTTCTCTGCTTCTCCTGCAGTACCACGGGGTTAAATGAAAATACGGTTTT
>Ga0172364_10001074_pt1 | contig 20661 bp, 12 predicted proteins | sample LakKivSesite10cm_FD_114545 | JGI IMG/M metagenome (GOLD analysis project Ga0172364, IMG submission 114545) | Sediment microbial communities from Lake Kivu, Rwanda - Sediment site 10cm | ecosystem: Environmental > Aquatic > Freshwater > Lake > Sediment | place: Rwanda: Western Province, Lake... | reverse complement strand
CGTATTGCGACGACGAGCAACGACGCCAGCCGGGATGGATCGGCCGTCCAAATTCGCACAGATATCTTCGAGCGGGTCCTAGGGACGGTAGCGACCGCGATGGTATCGCCACAGCACGCGCAAGACCCGCAGGCCATCGTGGAGCGGATCGAGATGGGTGATCTCGTGGCCGTGGTGGCCGGGGATGGGCGCCTCGCCGACGGCGAGCCCGCGGCCGCACGCCGAGGCAATGACCTCGAGCTCGAAATCGAAGCTGTTGCTGAGCTGGGCAAACGGGATCTGGGCGAGGGCAGACGGACCGTAGATGAGGTAGCCGCTGTGGAAGTCCGTCAGGGCCAGCCCGAAAACGCGACGTTCGAGCCGGCCGAGCGCCCATCGGCCCGCGAATTCGCAAAGCGGCATGCCGCCGGCCAAGGCCCCGCCACCCGCGAGGCGCGATCCCTGCAGCAGATCCAGTTTCCGGGACTTGAGCGAGTCCACAAGACCGGGCAGAGTCTCGGGGCTCGACTGCCCGTCGCAGGGAATACACGCAACATGGTCGGCGCCCAGGGTGCGCGCGGTCTCGAGGCCGGTTTTTGTCGCGGCGCCATGACCGCCGCTTTGGGGCCGCACCACAAGCTCGAGCCCTTCACCGGACAAGGCCAGCTCGCGCGCGACCTGGGCCGTGTCGTCGCTGCTCCCGTCGTCGACGATGAGGGTGCGGAAAACCCCGGGCGGGCGAGCCGCGGCGATGCGCCTGACCACGTCCGGCAGGTGCCGAGCGGCGTTGTACACGGGAACCACCACCGCGAGTTTCATGACCATCCTCCTGCGGCTGTGGGCACGCGCAGGTGAGGATCTCGCGGCTTCAAGACGGGATGGAAAGGCCTCGGCTGCATGGGCGGATTCAAACCAGGGCCGGCAGTCTACTCGAACCCCAGGTACCAAGCCGCCTTTTCGCTGGCGTGGCACGCCTGCGCCAGGGAGCGGTGCGGATTGTTCCCTGGTTCCGCGCTGCCGGCTTCGCCCTATGCGTCGACGGGGAACTGCCAGAACCGCCAACGCCACGTTGAGTCGCCCAAAACGAGGAGTTCTGGCAAGAGCCTGCCCGGCTCGTGCTACGATGTCTCCCCAATCCGGAAATAGACTCGGTGATCGGCCAAAAGATAAACAACTACGAGATTGTAGGTCTGCTTGGAGAAGGTGGGATGGGGGCGGTGTATCTTGCGGTTCATCCCTTTCTCCAGCGCAAAGCCGCCATCAAGATCCTGAAGCCGGAATGCGCTTCCAACGCCGGCTACGTGCAGCGCTTCCTCAACGAAGCCCGGGCCGCCAACGCGATCCAGCATCCCAACATCATCGACATCATCGACGTCGGCATCCTCCCCGAGGGGATGCCCTACATGATGATGGAGTTCTTGCAGGGCGAGAGCCTTGCCGACCGGCTTCGCCGCGTCGATCGAATGCCCATCGAGCAAGCCGTCTTCGTCGCCCGGCAGATCGCGTCGGCATTGGCCGCCGCCCACGCCGTCAGCATCATCCATCGCGACCTCAAACCCGACAACGTGTTCATCGTGCCCGACCCGCCCGGTCAAGGCGGCGAGCACATCAAGGTGCTTGACTTCGGCATCGCCAAGCTGCGGCCCGACTTCGCCCCGACCACGCCGCGCACGAGCGCAGGCGCCCTCATGGGCACGCCCGCCTACATGTCGCCAGAGCAGTGCATGGGCAAGAACGCGGAGGTCGATCATCGCGCCGACATCTATGCCCTCGGGGTCATCCTTTTCGAGATGCTGTGCGGCCGGACCCCATTTCTGGGAGAGAACTTCGGCGACTACTTCCTGCAGCATATCACCGTCCCCGCGCCCTCGGCGCAATCGCTCAACCCCGACATCCCTGCGCACCTCGACGCTCTGATTCTCAAGGCCCTCGCCAAGGAGGCGAAGGATCGAATCCAAACCATGGATGTCTTCGCCGACCTGCTCGCCAACAAGCCGGTATCGGCCACCCTGGTTCTCGACGAGGTTCCTGGGCCGCCAAGTCATCCGGCAGAGCCCACGGTCTCGCTCGAGGAGGAGCCGGCGCCCGGGTTGGGCAAGGAACGTCGTTCGCACCCTCGTATCAGGCACAAACCCACTCCCTCGCCTCGAGCCCCCACCCCGCACACCACCATGTCCTCCAGCGCGGGTCAGATGCGGCACGTGGATGGCGACCTGCGGGCTGTGCACAGGCGACGCAAGATCGCCGGCATCGCGATCGGAGCCGTCACGCTCTGCGGCGCTGCCGCCCTGGTCGGACTGGCGATGTGGCAACGATCCACCCCCTCTGCCTCCTCCGCCGAACGCATGCCGCCCGATCCGCTGCCGGCCTTTGCGCCCTCGCCCCTTCCGACGCAAGCGCCGCCACCTCCCCTGCCGTCGCTGCCTCCCGCCACCCCGCCGCCGCCTGTCCCCCCGCCACCGATGGCATCCCCTGTCGCGGAAGTCGAACCCCAGCCTGCCCGCGAGCGATCGCAAGCGGAGAAGAAGCGTCAAGCGCGCGAGAGAACGAAGACGCATGCGTCCACTCGCGGCGAGAAGCGGGCGGTTGCCCCCGAGGGTGTCACGGTACCCCAGGACGTGCTACCCCCTGGCCTGGCTCCAGCGACGACGAATACCACCCCACCCCCAAGCAAGATCACCAGAGAGAAGTTCTGACCGCCTTCCTGATCCAACCCTTGTGCAAGAGACGCTCCATGCCGAAAATCCTTGGCTTTCACCTGATGGCTTGCCTCATCCTGGTCCCTGCGCTCGGTCAAGCCCAGGAAGCGCGCCAAGATCCTCGCGTCGCCAACGCCAAGACCGCCTGCGCCGCGGGCGATGTGAAACAGGCAATCCACCTGCTGGCGGAACTCTACACGGAGACCAACGACCCCATCTGGGTCTTCAACCAAGGACGCTGCTACCAGCAGAACAACCTCTTTCCCCAGGGTGTCGCTCGCTTCAAGGAGTTCTTACGCAAGAACACGAACGGCCCGGTCGAAGACAGCCGAGAGGCGCAGCAGTACATCGACGAGATGGAGGCCGAGATGCGCAGGCAGGAGGCGGCGGGGGTGGCGCCTCCCGTGGCGAGCCCTGTCCCCGTCGCTGCGGTGGCACCCGTCTCCATCCAAATCCCCCAGCCGCAAGCGCCTGGCCCGCAAGCTGGCCGCGGGCTGCGCCGCGCCGGCGTCGCCGTCCTGGCCTTGGGCGGCGCCAGCCTGGCGGCAGGTGTGGTCTTCGCCCTGCTCATGCGCCAAGCGCAAAGCGACATCGAGGCCCGGACGAAGAGCGGGCCGGTGCCCTATTCCACGGTGAGCGAAAAGTTCTCGGACGGAAGGACCTACGAGGACTTGCAGTGGGTTGGCTACGGGGTCGGGGTCAGCGCCGCCATCACCGGGGGTGTGCTGTACTACCTCGGCGCCCGCAAGGCCAGAGAAGCCGCGGCCGCGACCTTGGTTGCACCGCTCGCTGTTGCCGGCGGCGCCGGCGCGATCCTGTACCACGCCTTCTAGCCACGCGCACCGCAGGGAAAGCCAATGCCGAAAGTCGAATTGACATGGGAATTCACTCCTCTCCTCGCCGCCGGGCTCTTCGTTGGTGCGTGCTCCTTCTCCCCCGACGTGCCGAACGGCGGCCTCATCTGTGCTGACCCGAGCCAATGCCCCTCCGGCTACACCTGCGAGGCCGTTCCAGGCGCGAATCCTCCCTACAACGTCTGTTGCAAGGACGAGGGATGCGGCGCCCTCATCCCGCCCCCCTCCGGCCCCGACGGCGGCCCCGACCTTGCGCCGGCGCCCGACGGCCCGGGGGATGCCACCGGCGAGAGCGGGGCCGGAATCGGAATCGACGGCCACCCGCTCGATGCCGAGTTCATCCCTGACGCGCCCGACGAGCTGGATGCCCCATCCGAAGCGGGCAGCGCATGCGTGGCCAACCAGCCGTGCCGGCCGGCCAATCCCTGCCACTTCGGGATGACCAGGTGCTCGGCGGGCCGATTCCTTCGCTGCGAGGATACGCTGCAGGCGTGGTCGTCGGGCACACCCTGTGGCGACAACATGGTCTGCCTGGATGGCGAGTGCGTGCCCTGCGCCGCAGGCACCGCATGTGAGCCCGTCGGCCAGCCCTGCAAGACCGGAAAGACGAGCTGCGCGACGGGCCGCCCCGTGTGCGTCGAGGATGGTCTTGCGCTTCCCGGGACGACGTGCGGCATAAACCGGGTCTGCTTGGCGGGCGAGTGCGTCCCGTGCGCGAGCGGCGCCGCGTGCACCCCGGCCAATCCATGTCATGCCGGCACGCTGGTCTGCGCCACCTCGACGCCGACCTGTGCCGACAGCGGCACGGCCCACGAGGACGGTCACACCTGCGGCATCAACCGGGTCTGCCTGCAGGGCACGTGCGTAGATTGCCGCGCGGGAGAAGGGTGTATAGTTCCCGACCGACCTTGCCGCGCAGGCATCACGTCATGCGCCACCGGGCGGCCGGTCTGCCAGGAGTCGGGCAACGCACCCAACGGCACCCCGTGCGGAACCAGCCAGGTATGCAACGCGGGCGAGTGCGTTGCCTGCGCCTCCGGCGCGTTGTGCACGCCTACGAACGCGGTCTGCCACGTGGGCACGCTGGTGTGCGACACCGGGGTGCCCGTGTGCACCGATACCGGTGCGCCTGCGCAAAACGGCACCCCCTGCGGCAGCAACCTGGTGTGCAGCGCGGGCGCTTGCACACCGTGCACGGCCGAAGCCAGTTGTGTCCCCGCGAATCCCTGTCACCTCGGCCAGACCTCCTGCGCGACCGGCACCCGGACCTGCATCGACAGCGGAACCCATGCCCCCGATGGAACCTCCTGCGGCACGAACCTCGGCTGCGCCAACGGTGCGTGCACGTGCACCCAGGGGACGTCCTGCTCCCCCACGAATCCGTGTCAGACCGGAACCACATCCTGCACGACAGGCACCTCGGTCTGCATCGCCAGCGGGACATTGCCCAACGGAACCTCGTGCGCCCCGGGGAAGTCCTGTTCGAACGGCTCTTGCCAACTGAACCCGGGTTGTCCGGCGGACGGGAGTGCTGCCCTTGACTGCCCCTGTTCGTCGGCGGGCACCTTGTCGTGCAATGGAGCGCATCAGGCGCTCAAGCTCCGTTGCACCGGGGGCGTGTGGGTTGAAAACGGCACCTGTGTGGCCGGAGAGAAGTGCGATCGGAGCGACGGCCTGTGCCACGCCTTGGTCACCCAGTGCCAGACCACGACGACCTTCTGCAGCGACTCGAACACGCAGCAGACCTGCAATGCCGATTGGACCGGCACGACGCCCACAGCCTGCGTCGGTGTGTGTGTGTCGAATCAGTGTCAGACCGCCGTTTGTGGCGATGCGAAGGTCGAGCCCAGCATCGGTGAGCAGTGCGATGACGGAAACACGATCGCATCCGACGGGTGCGAAAACGACTGCAAGCGCTCGACCGTGGCCGCGCTGGCCGCGGGGCTCAAGCACACCTGTGCCTTGCTCGGCAGCGGTGACGTGCGCTGCTGGGGCGACAACCTCCTGGGTCAGCTCGGCATCGGCAGTCTGGACTACATGGCAACTACCCAGCCGTACCTGATTCCGGCCGTCACCTTCGGTGCCAAAGCGACCGCCATCGCCTCCGGAAGCGATCACATCTGCGTCATCATCACGGGCGGCAGCGTCCGGTGCTGGGGGAAGAACAACCACGGGCAACACGGACGAGGGGATACCACCGTGCGAACCAGCCCGGCGCCCGCCATCACCTTTGCCAGTCCCGCGGTGAAGATCGCCGCGGGCGGCGACACGACCTGCGCCGTCCTGCAGAACGGAGCGGTGCACTGCTGGGGAGGCAACGTCGCGGGTGTCCTCGGCAAGGCGACCACGGCCGACATCTGCGCGGCGTCCGCGACCCTCTCGGCTTGCCTCAGCGCCGTATCGATGGGTGGAAGCGCAACCGTGGTGGCGGTCGGGGGCGGCTTCGCCTGTGCGGTCCTGGGAACGGGAGGGGTGACCTGCTGGGGCGACAACTCATCCGGAGCGTTGGGGCGAGCCGACACCGTCTCGGTGCCCGCGATTGGCGACGACGAGATACCGTCGGCGGTGGCGGCACCGAGCTTGCCGGTAGTTCCTTCCAACCGCACCGCCACTTTGCTCGCGTCAGGGTCGTCTTCCCTTTGTGCTCGTCTCGACAACGGTCAGATGGAGTGTTGGGGGTACAACGGCTCTGGACAGCTCGGTTTGGGTCTGTCGAGCACCCCTCCCTCCGACGCCATCGGGGATGACGAGTCGCCCTCGGTTTCCGGCGTCACGCAGCTCTTCGGGGTCTCGAACCTGTTCGGCGGCGGCGCCAGTCAATGTGCCAAGCTCGCCGCAGGCGGGCTCCGGTGCTGGGGGTCGAACTCCAAGGGGCAGCTCGGATACCCGGACGTCCAAGACAAGGGGGGAACCGGGACTACGATCCCCAGCAACCTCCCGGATGTGACGTTCGGCGCCGGCATCACCGCCACCACGGTAGCGATGGGGTTCGGCTTCACGTGCGCGCTGCTCAGCAACGGGCAAGTCAAGTGCTGGGGCCGCAACCAAGCGGGCCAGCTCGGCAATGCCCAAGTCTTGAGCGGAGCCAACGACTACGTCGGCGGTCTCGGCAAGACACCCGACACGCTAACCCCGGTGCAGGTGTTTCCACCCTAGCCCGCATGCTTCACCACGATGCAATCTCCGACGGACAATCCGAAACACCTCACACCTGGCTGCGAGAACCGCGGCGGTCTAGGGCGGCCGTGAACCGGCGGACATGGCATAGCGGTTTCTCCGCATTCGCGGCCCTTGCGACCGCCCTGTGCGCGTCCGGTGGGTGCGGCGACGGCGCTGCGCCCGGGAAGCGCGGAGATTCGGGTACGGGTGGCGCCGCGGTCGAAGTTGATGCAGGGAAAGACGACGTCGCGCTCGGGTATGAGGCAGGGGAAGACGGCGGGGGGGGAGAAGCCCGATGGGATGGCCCGCGCGATGACGGTGGAGCGGGTGGCGGCACAGGCTCCCCGGGCACAGGCGGGGTTGCCGGCATGGACGGCGGCGCGGACATCGCCCGCACCGGCGGAGCGGGTGGCACGGGCGGCCTGCCGCCGACCGACGCGGGGGTGGGCGGCAACATCCAGCGTTTCGTCTATGGGTGCGGGGTGGCCGCGGACGGAGGAGTCCTGGACAGCGCAGACACCGCAGCCCCGGTTGACGCCAGCGTGCCGGCCGCGGGCGTCCCGTGCTCCGAGCCCGGCGCCCTTGCCTGCAACGGCCCCAACCAGCAACAGACGCTGATCTGCCGAAGCGGCGCGTGGACCATGCGTGCAACCTGCGCCGCCGACGAGCGTTGCGACCGCGACACGGGCGTGTGCACGCGGGTCGTCCCAGAGTGCATCGGACGCACACCCGGGGACGGATTCTGCGACGGCGAGGTTTATCGGCAGTGCGGACCCGACCTGGTAACCCTGACGAGCACCCCGTGCTGCGGCAAGTGCGCGCCCGGCGGCTGCCTACCCCCGAGCTGCGGCGACGGCAAGCTTGAGGTGCCCGAGGAATGCGACGACGGGAACCCCATGCCCGCCGACGGATGCGAGCGCGACTGCACGGCATCGGCGATCGTTCAGCTTGCCGCGGGGTGGAGCCAGAGCTGCGCCCTCCTCAAGGGCGGCCTGGTCCGCTGCTGGGGAGGCAACGACCATGGCCAACTTGGTCTGGGCACGACGGAGAACCTCTCGACCCGCCGGCCGTTCGAATTGGGTCCCATCCACCTCGACGGCGACGCGGTGTCGCTCGCTGCCGGGTACAATCACACCTGCGCCCTGATGGCGGACCGATCCGTCCAGTGCTGGGGGGCGAACCGCCGCGGCCAGCTCGGACTCGGGCATAGCAAGGACATCGGCGATGACGAACACCCTACCGCAGCCGTCGCCAAAGTGCCGCTCGGCATGGCGGTCAAGCAGATCGCGGCGGGCGGCGATACCACCTGCGCCCTGCTTGCTGACGACACGGTACGCTGCTGGGGTCGCAACGACTTCGGCCAGCTCGGGCTGGGGCATACGCGCGACATCGGCGACGATGAAACGCCCACTGCCGCGCAGGCAGGGGTTTCCCTCGGTGCTCGTCCCGTGGCGCTGGCGGTGGCTCAGGACCATGCGTGCGCGCTGCTCGCCACCAACCAGGTCCGGTGCTGGGGCCGCAACGACAAAGCCCAGCTCGGCATCGGCAGCACGAACAACATCGGGGACGATGAGCTGCCGACGGCGGGCAGGACGGTCGGTTTCCCGGACAACGGGCCGCTGGTCGCCATCACGGCCGGCGGATTCCACACCTGTGTCCGCGAGGAAAGCGACGTTCTCGGCAGCATCAGCCGATGCTGGGGCTACAACGGCGACGGCAGCATGTGCATCGGCTGGAGCGAAGCCGACCTGCTGCGCACCGGCGACGGGTGGCCGTACGTGCGCTGGGCCTCTGCCATTGTGGACCTCGGTGCGGGAGCAGAGCATCTGTGCGTGCTGCTCAGGAACCGGGACTTCCGCTGCTGCGGGCGAAACGACATCGCGCAGCTCGGTCTAGACCACCTCGAGGCCCAAGGCGACAACGAGCCGCCCGACGCCTTCCCGCCCATCGACTTCGGCCTGGATGCCGCGGGGCGGCCGGCGTTTGCCGTGTTGTTCGCCGCAGGAGCGCTGCACAACTGCGCCCTTCTCAACACCGGGAGGGTTCGCTGCTGGGGATTCAACGTCGCCGGCCAGCTCGGCCTCGGCTTCGCCTCCGACCCTCCCTGGGGACATGTCGGCGGAACGCCCGACACCATCCCGAGCAAACTGCCTTCAGTCGATGTGTTCGCGACGTCGTACCCACGCAACTAGAAAGGAGACCAACCAATGACCATCATGAAGACAATCGGACTCGCCGCAGTGCTTAGCGCGATAGCGGGAATAGGCACGGGTGCAATGGCCTACGCGCAGGATGAGTACTCCCTGATCCTGTTCGATCGGACGGGGAGCATGTCCGAAATGACCAGCCCGACCTCGAGTCGGTGGATGGACGCCATGGACGCCGCCAAGAACCTGGTTTCGTCGGACAGGACCGACACCGCGGCCAATGGAACACCGCGAGCCTATTCAATCTGGGACTTCCGGGTGCTCGGCCCCCAGACCACCGCCGAGCAGGTATGGCCGATGGCGGCCACGGACTGTCCGACCGGCTCCACCTTCGTCGCGCTGCCGGTGGCTGGGAGCGGGACCAACAACTACTGCAGGTTCGACGGCACATCCCTCGCTCCGTATAACTCGCTCATCAGCCGGCTCGAGGCCTACAAGACCGACCCCGATCGGGTGCCAGATGGCAATCGTTTTGGCAGGACATCCCTGGCTCACTCGCTCTGCCGCAGCCTCGACCAGCTGTCCCGCACCATCGCCGGTGGCGGCTCAAAACAGACCATCACCCTCGAATCGGACGGCCTTGAGAACGAGAGCCCGCCCACTTCCCCCACCTCCGTGTGCGGCAACTACCTGGATGCATCCACCAACACGAATTTCGTGGGCAACAACAGCTTCACCTTCAACAAAGCGGTGGATGACTGGGATCTCAGCGGCCGGGGTGGCGCGTCCGGCACCAACCAGCTTCCGGCGGGAAGCTGGGAGGCCCGCATCGTTCGCCGCGGGCTTCGCCTCAACAACATCGATCCTGGATCAGCGGTGACGAACCTGGTCATCCCCCCCAACACGACGGCGAGCACGAACCTCGCATGGCGCATCGACGTCCACTATCGAATCTGTCCCAGCGGCGCAAGTCCCTGCCAGGGTGACAGCCTGGTCACCGCGTCCACCACCGCGCCGTTGGCGTCGTCGGCCAGCAGTGTCGCTACCACCGACGCGCTCGACACCCCCAGGAGCAGTGCCTCGGATACGAAGCTCGCGAGCGCCGGCGTTTTCGGCGCGACCGGCACCCGCACCGCATCGACGCCGACGACCAGCCTGCCGCTGTCCGGGGTCAATTACTTCCGCAACCTGGCAAGCCCCAACTTTCCAAGCCGGAATGGTGGTGCGTCACGCGCGAAGTTCCGCGCCATCACCTATACCGAGGGCCAGGTGTTCGGCCGCAACCACGCGATTCCGGGTGACGTGGACGACAGCGGCTGCACGGACCGGGCGGACCTGAGCATCGTCATGCAGAAGGATGTCTACTACCAGCGTGCGGTTCGGCCCTGCGAGATCTGCGAGCGCGCCGATCTCAACCGCGACGGCTGGGTCAACGAGGCAGACCGAGCCATCGTGATCAACAACTGGGGAGCGCACACGACGCAGCCTTGCCGACCGGGGCCAAGGCCGGCGCTGTAGCTGCCTTTGCCGAGCGGACAAGGCCGCGGGCAAGCCCCGTTCGCGGCCTTGTACTAAGTACAGCTTCCCGCAATTTCGTGCCCATCTGGCCGCGAATCCATCCCGCCGGGCTGCGTTGCTCCTCGGTTACATGGTTCACCATGCGCCCTCGTCGCGCCTTGCCCGGCGGGCGCCTCCGCGGCCAGCTGGGCACGAACTTGCGGGGCGCTGTACTAAGGCGTCTGCTCTCGCTCGCCCCCCGCACCATCTGTCTTGCGGGCTCTTGCCAAGATCCCCTTCTCGCTATCAACAACCGCGTTTTCGTGCTTGACGCGTTTGACCTGTCGGCAGCCGGGCAATACACCGTTCCCGAACCCGCACGCTCGACCCCCGTGGCAGGAAACGTGCGGGCTTGGGGCGTGGCCTCGACGCTCACCGTGGCCTCGCCGGTGTGCGGCGGCAGGCAAATCGCCGGGCTTGGCGACGGCCAGTTGGCCGTGTATGTTTTACCCTCCGTCTACCTCTATCCTTAAGGACTTCGCCATGGCGCTGCTCGGTCGCGACACCAAGGTTACCGGCCCCCTCGACGAAGGGGTGCTGCTGCTTGAAACCTTTCAGGGCCAAGAGCGGCTCGGGGCTCCGTACCGCTACGACCTGACCCTGCTTTCCGAGGAGGCCAACATCCCGGTCAACGACGTGCTCGGCAAGTCGATGACCATCCATCTCAAGCTCGACAGCGGCGATACCCGCTACTGGAACGGCATCGTCACCTACTTCGCCAAGACGGGTATCTCGATGCGCTACACGCGCTACCGGGCCGTCCTCCATCCCAAGCTCACCCTCTATGGCTATACCCGCGACTGCCGCATCCTCTTCGACGCGGACGCCCCCACCCACGCCAAGGACGTCTTGGCCATGCGCGGATTCACGGATGTCGAGTCGGGGAAGCTGCAAGGGACCTACCGCAAGCGGGAATACACCGTCCAATACCGCGAGAGCGACCTCAACTTCGTGCAGCGGCTGCTCGAGGAGGAAGGTATCTACCACTTCTTCAAGCACGAGGACGACAAGCACACCCTCGTAATGGCGGATTCCGCCTCGGCCCACGCCACGGTTTCCGGGTACGAAGAGGTGATGTACCTGCCCAGGGAACAGAAGCAGGTACGCGAGGAAGAGCACTTTTGGTCCCTCAGCGCGGCGGGCTCGCTCTATCCCGGCAAGTACTCGGTGCTGCGCGGCTACGACCACACCAAGGTACGTCCGTCGGCCCCGCAGATCGAGGAGTTCCCTTCCCTCGCCCCCGAGCCGGGCGACAAGTTCGAGGAGTACGACTATCCAGGCGGCCGCTACCAGTCGCCCGATCCCGAGTTCCCGGATGCCGAGCCGCCCGATGCCAAAGCCGAGGCTACGGTGCGCCAGGAAGGCGACCATGTGGCCAACACCGTCATCGAGGTCGAGGGGAACACCATGGGGCTGGGAGCCGGCGATCTGGTCAAGCTCTTCAAGCCCGCTGCCCTCGGGTCTGACTTCTCCCCCTTCTGGGACCAGGCCGATTTCGACAAGGAGTACCTCATCACCTCGGCGACGTACTCCATCAGCATCAACCAGTACGAGACCGGCGACGTCGCCGAGGCGGACGAGCCGTTCAAAGCCACCTACACCTTGCTCGACAGCCAGCTGCCGTTCCGCCCCGCGCGCACCGCCATCAAGCCCCACATCCAGGGGCCGCAGACCGCGCTCGTCGTGGGTCCCAGCAGCGACGAGATCTACACCGACAAGTACGGGCGCGTGAAGGTGCAGTTCGATTGGGATCGGCTGGGCAAGCGCAACGAGGATTCGTCGTGTTGGGTGCGGGTGGCGCAGGTGTGGGCGGGCAAGCAGTGGGGCGCCATGCACATCCCGCGCATCGGCCAGGAGGTGATCGTCGACTTCCTCGACGGCGATCCCGACCGACCCATCGTGACCGGGCGCGTGTACAACCAGGACAACATGCCCCCGTACGCGCTGCCGGACAACAAGACCCAAAGCGGCATCAAGAGCCGCAGCAGCAAGGGCGGCGCGGCCGACAACTTCAACGAGATCCGCTTCGAGGATCTCAAGGGCAAGGAAGAGCTGCACATCCAGGCCGAGCGCGACATGTCGACCAACGTGAAGCGCAATGAATCGCTGTCGGTCGGTGGCGACCGCAGCGTGAGCGTGACGGGCAACCAATCGGTCACCATCTCCGGCAAGGGCCAAAGCCCCATCCACAGCCAGACCACGGTCACGGGCAAGTACGACCTCGACGTCAGCGACACCATCCACATCATCGCGCCCACCTCGATCACCCTGGAGTGCCCCGGCAGCAAGATCGAGATGCTGCCCGGCAAGATCACCATCACCGCCGGCGACGGCGCGCAGATCGTCCTCGACGCCAATGCCCTGACCCAGTCTTCGACCGGCGCCAAGACCCTGCACGACGACAACGTCCTGCACGAATCGGTCCCGGGCGCGAAGATCGTGCTCGACGCCAACGTGTTGGCCAGCGCGGTTCCGGGTGCCCAGATCGTGCTCGACGCGAACGTCACGGCGGAATCTGCCGCGGGCAGCAAGCTGGCGCTCGACGCCAACGCCGCCATGGAAGGCGTGGCGGAAGCCACGGTGAACGGGCCGGCCAGCGCCACCCTGAGCGGCGGCAGCGGCTCGGTCAAGGCGGATCCGGCGGGGGTGGCCATCTCCGGCCCCAAGGTGGACGTCAGCGGTCAGGCCATGGTCAGCGTCGCTGGCGCGATGGTGAAGATCAACTAGCCGCCTGTCGACAGAACCATGGCGGCTACCGGGAAACCCATCCTCGACCGGCTGGAACAGCTTTCCGGCCAGTGGCTGGACTTTGCCGAAAAGCCGGATGCGCGCGTGCTCGTCTGGCTGTGCGAGCCGGACGAGCACGCGATGCTCGACGCCTTCGTGGGCATGGAGGACGACGACCGCGTCGGGCAGACCGAGGATCTCTTCGTCCCGCTGCAGGCGTCCTTCGTGCCCGGACGCTACGGCGCGGCCCTTCTGGCCGAGTTCAAGGAGAAGGCAGAGGCTCTCCATGCGGGCCTCGATGATCCCGGCGCCAAGGCGTGGCAGCCGCCACCCGTGGCGCCGAATTCACCCGACCCCGTGCCCTTGCTCCAGGCGTGCCAGACCTTCATCGATCACTACCAGCTCCCGGGCCTGCTCGTGCTGGTGCTCAATCCGGCCGAGATCGCCGACGTTCCTGCCTTTCGCGCCTGGCTGGATCTGGTCACGCGCAGCGCCCTGCCCAAGCTCGCCAAGCTGCGGCTGGTGGTGCGCGACGACAGGAAGGCGCCCGCGCTGGCCGATCTGGCCAAGGCGCAGCCGGAGCGCGTGGTGGCCGTTCCCGCGGATCTCGACATGGCGGCCGCGCGTCTGGAGATCAGCGAGAACGCCGGAAACCTGGACAAACCCGGCGGCCAGTATCGCCACCAGTTCGTGCAGATGTCCAACGCCCTGGGCAAGCAGGACCTGGCCGCGGCCGACGCCCACGGCAAGGCGGCCCTCGACATCACCGCCGCGCAAGGCTGGTTCGCGCTGGCCGTGCCGATTCACCTGGCCATGGGCGCTTCCTTCGCGGCGACGGGCAAGACCGAGGAAGCCAACCGCCGGTACTTCGGCGCTGAGAAGGCGGCCGCGGACGGCGAGCAAGCCGGCGACCCGAACTGCGGCAAGCTGCGCGTGCAAGCCCGCATGTGCCGAGGTGGTTTGCTCATTCACGCCGGGGCCTGGCAGATGGCCGCCGCCCTCTTCGCCGAAACCGTGCCCCTGGCCGTCGCAATCAAGGATCCGGGCATGATCATCGACTGCCACCGGCTGGCGTCGTTCTGCCAGGAACAGGCCAAGCAGTACCAGCCGGCGTGGCAGCACGGCGTGGACGGGCTGGCCTATGCCCGCACCGTGGACAAGGCGGCGCTCGCCCACACCCAGCTCCCTTACTTGGGCCTCGGTCTCGAACGTGTCTGCAAGCGCAGTCAGTTCAGCGGCTCGTGGAAACGCATCGAGCAAGAGCTCGTGGCGCTGCTGGGGCCTGAGTGGCGGCCGAATCCTCAGGCGGCCAAGGGAGCCGCGACATGATTGCCGCCAAGCACATGGATCCCCTGGTCGGTGTGGATATCCACATCATCATGATCCCGTCGCCGGCCGGGCCCATCCCCACGCCCCTGCCGCATCCCTACGTGGGCATGGTGTTCGACCCCATGGACTACGTCCCCGTGCTGGGCGCGACGGTGTACATCAACGGTCTGCCGCGCGGCGTGGCCGGCAGCAGCGGCCAGGCCCTGCCGCCGCACATCCCGATGGGCGGTCCGTTCATGAAGCCGCCCTCGAACGAGAGCGAGATCTTCATGGGCAGCGCCACCGTGGTGGTCGACGGCGACCCGCAGTCGTTCCTGGCCCTGCCCGTGCTGTCGTGCCAGGACGTGGGCATCGTGGCCCCACCGCGGCCGAAGAAGAAGGCGGTGCCGAAGTCGATGATGCTGCCGACCACGGTGGTGCTGTGCGTGCCCATGGGGCCCATGGTGCTGATCGGCGGACCACCGACCATCTCCATGATGGCCATGGCCATGAAGGGCGTGATGGCGGGGCTGAAGAAGCTCAAGGGCCTGATGAAAGCTTCCAAGAAGATGAAGAAGCTTTCCAAGAAGATCCACAAAGCCGGCGACAAGCTGGCCGACAAGCTCAAGCTGGGCGATGGCGCGCGCAATGCCATGCACAAGGGCATTTGCGCGGTCACCGGCCACCCCGTCGACGTCGCCACCGGCAAGGTCTTCACCGACATGACCGACTTCGAGATCGCGGGGCCGCTGCCGCTTCTCTGGGAGCGGACCTGGTACAGCACCTCGACCTACCGAGGGCCGCTCGGCCACGGCTGGCATCACGGCTTCGACGTGGGCCTGCACGTTGCCGACGACGTGCTCCTGCTGCGCACGGCCGACGGCCGCCACCTGCCCCTGCCCCCGCTCGACGACGGCGAGGAGTTCTTCGAGCGCAAGGAGAAGCTGACCCTGCGCCGGACGGGCCAAGCCTACCGTCTGACCGACAAGGACGGCATGACCTACGTCTTCTCCGGCTCGGGCCCCGAACGATGGCTCGCTTCGGTCGAGGATGCGCTCGGCAACCGCATCGCGCTTTCCCACGACGGTGCCGGCCGCCTCGTCGGCATCGTGGACTCGGGCGGTCGCCAGTTCGTCCTGCAGTACGGCCGCGACGGGCTCCTGCAACAGATCGAGGGACCGCACCCCGACCAGCCCGGCCGCCGCGTGGTGCTCGCCCGCTACGAATACGACGCCCGCGGCAACCTCATCTATGCCCACGACGCCCTTGGCCAGACCACGCGCTACGAATATCGCGGCCACCTGCTGGCGCGCGAGGTGAATCGCAACGCCCTGTCGTTCTACTTCGAGTACGACGGCGCCGACGAGAAAGCCCGCTGCCTCCGCACCTGGGGCGACGGCGGCATCTACGACCACAAGCTCGTCTACCAACCCGGCGTCACCGTGGTCGAAAACTCCCTCGGCCACAAGACGACCTATCACCACCGCGGCGGCCTGGTCTGGAAGACGATTGATCCGCTCGGCGCCGTGACCGAAACCGAGCGCAACGAGTGGAACGAGGTCGTCAAGGAAACCGATGCCCTCGGCCGGGTGACCGAATCCGAGTTCGACGAACGGGGCAACCTCATCGCCGAGAAGACCCCTGACGGCAGCACGGTGTTGCTGGCCTACGACAGCCAGGACCGGCCCGTCTCCCTCGTCGGGCCCGCGGGCGGCGAGTGGACGTGGGCCTACGACGATAAAGGGCGCATGGTCGAGCGCACGGACGCCCTCGGCCAGAAGACCCGCTTCCGCTGGGACGGCGTCCGGCTGCTCGGCGTGACCGATCCATCGGGCGCCGAAACCATGCTGGAGTACGACCCCGCCGGCAACCTGTCCGTGCTGCGCACCCCGGATGGCGCCGAAACCCGCTGGAGCTACGACCTGCTCGGCCGCTGCCCGCGCGTGCGAGATCCCAACGGCAACGTCGAAGCCCGCGAATTCGACCTCCTCGGCCGCGTGGTGCGCGCGCAGGAGCCGGACGGCAACCTGCGCGAACTGGGCTACGACGGCGAGGGCAACGTCGTGCGCGCCAAGGATCAGCAATACGACGTCGAGTTCAAGTACGGCGGCATGAACCGGCTGGTCTCGCGCACCCAGGCGGGCACCACCGTGCGCTTCGTCTACGACGCCGAGGAGCAGCTCACGGCCATCTACAACGAGGCCGGCGCCGTGTACCGCTTCACCCTTGGCCCGACCGGTGAAGTGAACGAGGAGTTCGGCTTCGACGGCCTACACCGCCGCTACGAGCGCGACCCTGCGGGCCGCGTGCACAAGGTGCTGCGGCCGGGAGGGCTCTCGACCGAGTACGTCTACGACGCCATGGATCGAGTGCTGGGGCTCAAGCACGCGAACGCGAGCGGCCAGGTACTCGGCGAAGAGAAGTACGCCTACCGCAAGGACGGCGAGCTGGTCTCGGCCGACAACGGCACCTGCGTGGTGAAGCTCGAGCGCGATCTCCTCGGCCGCGTGATCGAGGAGAAGGCGGGCGGCGACAGCGTCACGAGTGATTATGGACCTCTCGGTCTGAGGACGAAGATGCGCACCAGCCGCGGCCACGTGCTCGAGATCGAGCGCAACATCGTGGGGGACGTGCTGGCCCTGCGGGCTGGCGGCGGCCCGGCCGTGGCCCCTGGCAGCGACGCCAAAGGCGACACCACGAAGAACGCCGCGCCTGCCTGGGAAGCCAGGTTCACGCGCGACCAGCTCGGCCTCGAAATCGAGCGCCACCTGCCGGGCGGCGTGCGCAGCGTGTGGAAGCGCGACAAGCTCGGCCGGCCGCTCACGCACGAGATCTGGTCCGGGGCCAAGCAGCTTGTCGCCAAGTCCTATACCTGGGAGCCGAACGACCGCCTGAAGATGATCGTGGACGCGCTCCACGGCCCGGTCCAGTTCAGCCACGACGGCCTCGGCAACCTGACCGCCGCCGCCTACCCCGACGGCAAGGTCGACCTGCGCATGCCCGACGCGGTCGGCAACCTGTTCAAGACCAACGAACGCCGCGACCGCAAGTACGGCCCCGCCGGCCAGCTCCTCGAATCGTGGGACAAGACGGGCGTCACCCGCTACGCCTACGACCCCGAGGGCAACCTCGCGCTCAAGCTCCTCCCCAACGGCGAGCAGTGGAAGTACGAGTGGAACGTCGCGGGCATGCTGGCCAAGGTCGTGCGCCCCGACGGCAAGGAAGTCACCTTCGGCTACGACGCCCTCGGCCGCCGCGTGTGGAAGAAGTACCAGGGCAAGACCACCAAGTGGATCTGGGACGGCAACGTGCCGGTGCACGAGTGGGTGGAGGTGGATCCCGGCGTCGCAACCGCGCCCGCGCCCGAGAGGGTGGCCGAAGCCGAAGACGCCGGCCTGCGCCAGCGTGCCGTGGACCTGGCCAAGCGCGCCTCGCAAGGCCCACCAGCCATCGCCACCGTGCAAGGCAGTGTCGCCAGCCCCGTCACCTGGGTCTTCGAGCCCGAAAGCTTCGCCCCCGCCGCCAGGCTGTTGGGCAGCCAGCAGCACGCCATCATCACCGACCACCTCGGCACCCCGACCGCAATGGTCGACGCCGAGGGCCGCCCCGTCTGGTCCGCCGACATCGGCATCTACGGCGAGATGCGCAACCTCGTGGGCGACAAGGCGGCGTGTCCCTTCCGCTGGCCCGGCCAATACGAAGACGAGGAAACCGGCCTCTACTACAACCGGTTCAGGTACTACGATCCGGAGACGGGCGAGTATGTAAGCCAGGATCCAATCCGTCTTGAAGGCAGCTTGGCCCTCTATTCGCACGTGCCCGACCCGCTCTTCTGGCTCGACCATTTCGGCCTATCGAAGTCGTGCGGAGTCAAGAAGCCCAGGAACCCAAATCGTATCGGGAAACGGGTCCAATGCCCCAGCCGCAAGAAGGCGTACGAGGCAGCCAAGAAGGCTGGCAAAGGCGCCGAGCCAATCCTCCACTATCACGGCCCACATGGGCCGCATTATCACCCTGACGTTCCGATGCCCAGCGGTAAACTGAAGCCACACCGGCCGAGTCCTCACGATCACTACTTCTTCCCGAAGTAGCATCACCGAACCCCGTCCTTTACGGCCACTGATATGATCTTTTTCACGCGCGACATCTACCTCCGGATGCAGACGCCCTCCCGTCGTCCAACGCAGGCTGAACGGGAGTGGCTCCAGCAGGAATGCATCTACAAGAAGTACCTGAAACTCATCTCGCCAAGGCTGCCTCCCGCGCTAACCCGTCTTGCACGAGCAGGCCTGCACGATGCGCTCGTTCTTTCGGCCAGGCAATCGCAGGAGTGTCTAGTCCTCACCATCGACACGAGCAACGCCCTCGGAGCATTCCGCCGGCCACGGCCTCTGAAATTGGTCTTTCAGAATGTTCTTCATCGCGTAGACAACAAAGCGCTTCGCGGGGCGTGGTGGGTACAAGAAGAAGTTCATCTCTCCAATCATCGGAAGTTCACCCTGAATGTACTCTTCCACCAGTCTGAGCTGGAACTAGAAGCAGACAGCCTACGGATTTCTTCTTGAGAAAATCCAGCCCCAGATCCCCAACCGAGGGCGATGTGCCGCAACGCGCGCTCCCACAGATCCCCGACCGGCCAGATCCCCGACCGAGGGTATTGCGACACAACGCGCGTCCCCGCTCGGATGCCTCCAAGAAAAAAGGCAACCGAGGATCGTTTCACGCGATACTCGCCCCTTGCGGCGGGCCCTGAACCGGCCGCTTTCGTGGCGGCATCGCGAGATCCGGTCCGCCGCCAAATCGCAGAACCTTGTCTATCCCATCCGAGCTCCCTGGGGCTATGCTCTTCTCCGATGGATACCGTTGACAGAAACGCATCTTCCCCATCGGCGCCGAAGGGTGCCGCCTCCCTTTGGTTGCTGCTCCTCTGCTCGTTGGCGGCCATTGCCGCCGCCGTGACGATGTCCGCCGCTCTGCTGGCTCGGCAGCGCCCCGCGTGGCTGGCGGTGGGCGCCGGCCTCGCCGTCTTCCCCTTTTTGCCCTTCCTGTGGCACGGCCTGGCCGAGGCCGGGACCAGGAACCGCGCAACCGCGTTGCTCACCGGCCGCAGCCGCCTCGCCCTGCGCACTCTGGCCGTGGCGTTGATGGTGCTCGGGATCTCCTTGGGGGATCTCGGCCCGCAACAGGTGAGCCGCAATCTGCGCAGCCTCGCCGCGCGTCTCGGGGCGAGCCGGATGACAGCGCCCACGGTCACGCCCCTGCCCGGCGCGCCAGCGACCACCTCGCACGGGCTCGAGTCGTTCATCCCGGCCGACGCCACCTTGGTCGCGGGGCTGGCCGGCGCCTCGGCCGTGGAGCACCTTCTGGCCGCCTACGGTGGCGATACCCGCGACAAACTCTCGGCCCTCGCCACCTGCAAAATCGACCTCACGAACGCGCGCATCCTGGTGGCCGCGCGCGGACACGAAACGCAGATGACGGTGGTGCGGGCGCCCGGCATCGCCGACGAGCGCAATCTGTACTGCCTGGTCGGCATCATGGGGCCTGAGCGCATGCACATTCGCAGCGACGGGAAGGGGGAGTCGAAGACGCTGCAGGTGAGCGGTTTCTTCTCGCACGCCTTGACCTTCCGGCTGGTCGACGAGGCGACCATGGTCGCGACAGACGAGGCTTGGCTGGGCACCGCGAACCAGAAGCTGTTCGCGGCCGATGGCGCCACGGTGCAAGGACCGCTGGCGCCGCCGCTCTTGCGGGTCGATCGCACGGCGCCCTTGTGGGTGGCCAGCGTCGAGGAGACCGCGCAAGGCACCTGGGATCTGGCGCTCGGCTTCCGCCAGGACGGCAACCTCCTCAAGCTGCGAGGCAGCGCCACGCCTCCGTCCGGCGAGGGTGATCGGGCAGAGATCTCCCTGCGTGTCCCCCTGGCCTTCGCGCACGCCTTGCCCGCGAGCGCCGTGGCCTTCGGTATCCGCGGCGCGATGGCCGCGATCATGGCAGCCGGCAGTGGCAAGTCCGCGACCGCGGCACCGCCCTCGCCGCCGGCGCCAGCCGCCAACGCGCCGTAGGCTGCCCCGCCGCGAGCCTTCCTAAGGACAGGTCCCCGGAAGTTGGGGACCGGTCTGGAGCAGGGTTGCAGGATTTGCGGCGAGGGCTTCCAACACGAAAGTGCACGCAACTCGGGTCGAGGCATCCGGGAGATCAACAGCCTCACCCCCCACCCCCCATAGGCGT
>Ga0172364_10001072_pt1 | contig 20667 bp, 36 predicted proteins | sample LakKivSesite10cm_FD_114545 | JGI IMG/M metagenome (GOLD analysis project Ga0172364, IMG submission 114545) | Sediment microbial communities from Lake Kivu, Rwanda - Sediment site 10cm | ecosystem: Environmental > Aquatic > Freshwater > Lake > Sediment | place: Rwanda: Western Province, Lake... | reverse complement strand
TAAATTACTATTTACTTCTTTTTTAATTTTAGTTATAGGAATATCTATATTTACTATTTCTTTTTTTTCTAAAATTTGTTTTTTAATGTAATTCCAATCTTCATCAGTAAGAGATTTAATAAAAGGTCTAATATCTGTTACTGATTTATCTTGAAAAGTATATTTATATCCTTCTTTTTGTATTATTCCTAAAATTATACCTAATTCTATAATATATTGTCTTTCCTCTACTCCTCCCTCAAATAATAACCCATAAACTCCAGTTTTAAAAGGTGGGGCTGTTCTATTTTTAGTTATTCTAAATTTTATATTTAATCCTATAGGATTTTCTTTACCTCCTAAAGGTTCAGATTCTGGAGACAACCAAATAATAATATCACTTTGATGGTGTAAAGCATGTCCTCCTGGAGTGTAATTGGGGTTACCATAAATAACATTCATTTTTTCTCTAATTTGATTTAATAAAATTACTGAGGTTCTAATATTTGGGTTAGAAGGGTCATTAAGTCTGGCTACCATTTTTCTAGCCATTACTCCAGCAATTTTAGCTATTCCTCCTCTAGTATAATCTTCAGCAGATTCTTCTAATTCTTTATCTGAAGAAGCAGAAGCAATGGAATCTATAACTATTAAATCTAATTCTCTTGTCATTATTAAAGGTTCAACAGTATCACTAATTTCTTCTATTGTTTTAGGTTGGGCTATTAATAATTTATCTACTTGAACTCCTAATTTAGTAGCCCAAAAATAATCAAATCCATATTCTATAATTAACCAAGCTACTTTTCCTCCTGTTTTTTGAATTGCTGCAGTAGTAATAAGGGCAGTACTAGTTTTCCCACTGCCTTCTTTTCCGGCTAACATAAGTATTTTCTTTTCAGGTAAACCCCCTCCTATAGCATAATCTAATCCAAAAATACCTAAACTATGTCTTTTGTAATCAGTTTTTAATAATTCAGTACCTGTAATTATATAATTTTTACCAAATTTTTTCTGTAATGCTTTAATTGTTTCTTCTAAATTCCCCATTTTATATTTTCTTACAAAAATCTGGTTTTTCTACTGTTGGACCTAAGTAATGGCCTCTCCACATACCTTTTCTTTTAGCAAATATTTTAAATTTTTTACAATAAAAAGTCATTTTTAACCAAGACCATCTTAAATGTTTACAATTATGACAATTTTTTGACATTTTTTCTTATATTATTCATTACAATAACTATTAAGAACTTTGAAAATCTGTTATTTGTTTCTATTTATTATTTTTCTTTACTTCTGCATACATATGAATATCACAACCCATTTATTCCTCCTTTTTTAACTAAATTAAAATTATCTGGTAATTTTTTCATTTTTTCTATTATTTCATCTAAAGACCAAGGGGTAAAATTATGGCCATCTACTCCTATATCAAAAGATTTTCCAAAAGGTTCTAATTTATTATGGGAATGTCCAAATAAATGCCAAGAATTATAATGTGATTTTGGCCAAACTCTCATTGCATAATGGCATAAAGTAATAAAAATTTCTTTTTTTAGGCCATATGGACTAATTTCTAAAATATCATGAATTTTTACAAATTTATCTGAATACATTAAAGTATCTTTATCATGACTACCAACTAATAAAACAATTCCACCATTTAATCTGTCCAAAATATGTTTTAATTCCCCCCGCCCAAAATCTCCCAAATGGTATACTAAATCTTCTTTTTTTATAACTTTATTCCAATTTAGAATTAAAATTTCATTCATTTCTTCTACTGTTTTAAAAGGACGATTACAATATTTTATTATATTAGTATGATTAAAATGTGTGTCTGCTGTAAAAAATATATTATTCATTTTCTTCTTTTAATTCTTGTTTATAATCTTTTTCTGCTTGTTTTCCTATTTTTTTTAATATGTCCTCTTTTTTAATTCTTTTTGACCAAATTAAATAAGGTTCTGGTTTTCTATCTAACAATTTAACTTTATTACAATATTCTTGATATCTTTTTTTATAATTCATTATTTTCCTTTAATTCCAACTTATATCTTTTAAAAGATACCATAATTTAATTATTTTGGCAGTTTGATCATGTATTTTTTTAATATCCTTTACAGAAACATCAAATACATCAGATAATATTTTATAAATATCTAAATTATTCATTTTTATTTATTTATGGAAATATTCTTACAATCTTTTTCAATTGGTTGAGAACTATTGCCTACATATTGTTTTTCTTCAATATGTTTGGTTAGATCCTCCCTATCTTTTCTATCATCTAAACCTACTAACATTCCTAATTGGACCCCTGTTACTAAATATCTTCCTGCCATTTTTCTTCCTTTCTATTTTCTTTTTTCTGGATAGAAAAAGAAACCTCCTCATCTGTAGTTTTTATATTCATTTTTATATTTCCTTCAGGAGTATTAATACTCATTGAAATGTTTTCAGAAGGTTCATTAGTTTCTTGATTAGAAGTAATTAAGTTTTTATTACATCCTAATATTAATAATAACAGTAATAACAATAAATATTTTTTATTTTTCATTTTTCTTTTTTTAGTAAATAATAATAAACAAAATAATATAATAAAAATCCTATTTATCTAATATATTTTTCATATTTGTTTCTCTTTTACAATTAAAGTATATAATATATAAAACAAAAATCCAGTCACTTAACTAAAAAATCTTCTTGATTTAAAATTTCTTGAAGTTCTTTTTTAGATAATTGTCTATTATATATTTTTTTACTGTTTTTTATTTTTGTTTTAGGGGTTTGTTAACCAAATTTTTCTAATTTTGAGGAGTTTGTATTCCATTACTTATTGTTAATATTATAGCATCTGCTATATGACTATTTATGCCTGTTTCTTTAGTAAGTTGAGTGGAAAGTTTATTAAAAGAATTTTTGGTTGTTTTATTTAATTCTTTTATATCTTTATTTATTTTTTCTTTTAATATTTTTGAAGCATTTTTTCTTGAATTCATTAAATTTCTATATTTTAATTCCCAATAATTACCTATTCTAATTATTTCTCCTTTTGTTTCTTTTTTTAAACCTTTTATTTTAAATTTTTCTATAATATATAATTGATATTCTGCTTTAGATAAGTTTGTTTCTAAATTTAATCTTTTACGAACAGTAATAGCTTCTATAAAAATAGGGAATTGGTTAGTTATTTGGTAGTATTTATCTATTATTGCCCCTTGTATCCTTGCTGTATCAATAGTAGAATAAGGATCAAACCCTACAAATAGATCTTCAATAATTAATTTATGTTCTTTTGGTAAAAAAGGGGTAATTTTTTTAAATACCCAATCTACAATTTCTATTTGAAGTTTTAAATAGTTTTTTTCCTTACTTATATAAAAATCATAAATTAATTTTTGATTATCTAATATAGCTAATCCTACTGTTCTTGTACTTAAATCTAATCCTATTTTTATCATCTAAAAAACATCATCAAAAATGTCCCCTTCTTTTTCAGGTTTTTCTTTAGTTTCTTCTTCTTTTACTTCTGTTATTATTTTAGGCTCTTCTTTAGTTTTTGGTAGAGTAGGAAGAATTTCTGTTGTATTATCCCAAGTTTTTATTTTTTCAACATTATGATAAATCATTTCTTCCCCATTTCTGTTTATTCCTTTAGTAATTTTTATCATTATATAACAAGATTTATTTAAGATGGTTTTTAAGTCTATTTTTTCTCCTATTTCAGGATCTTTTCCTATTATTTTAGCATACCATTTGTAAAGTTTAGACCTAGGGGAACAAACATAAGAAGTACTTCCAGTAATCCTAAATTGACCTGTTTTTCCATTCTTACTTTTCCAAGTATATTCTTTACCTTGAAGTTCAAATACCCAACGAATTTGTTTACCAAATTGACCTTCCCAAGGAGTAAATTGAGTTAAAATTGCAGGTATCCATTCATCTTCTTTTAATTTTATCCCTCCTTCTTCTGATTCTGTTACTTGAGACACAGTAAAAATTAAACTACTAATATCTTCAACCATTTATTACCTCCTTATTTAATCATTTTTTATAATATTATTTTTACTTTGTAAACCTGTTGAATAGGATAAAATTCTTCTGTTTTATCTTTTTCATTTAGTACATGAACACCTTCCATTATTATTCTTTTTGCTATTTCTCTTGCATTTCTAATATCCCTTGCCGGAAAAAATATTTCTGCATTACTAGTTAAGTATACTTTAACTTGCATTTGTCTCCTCCTTTTCTTTTAATCTTTCTTCTTTTATTTTAATAAGTTCTTTTCTAACTATGTTTTGAATTAATTGAAGAAGTTTTTCACAATGTTGTTCCAATTCTTCTTGAGAATGTATTTCTTTATCAGATTTTACAATAAGACCTATTTTAACAGATTCATAAGGACCTACTAAAATATTTTCTTCATATGATTTTTCTACTTGCATTTATTTTTCCTTTCTTGTTCTAATTCTTCACAAATTTTTAATACATTATTGGTATTTATTTCTTTGGTTATTTTAGATATTAATCTCATACCTCTAGAATTGTATTTCCCATGGTAATAATGAACTCCTCTTCTACCTTTATAAAATTTGCTTGTACTCATTCATATTTCCTAAATTTTTACCTGTTTCAATTTCTACAGGGGTTAAACATTTTAATTTAACTGCATTTTCCATTATGTTTTTTATTATAGGAATTGTTGTATTTAATTGTTCATCTTTAACTTCAAATATTAAACTATCATGAATTTGGATTAACATTTTAACATTATAAGAAAGTAATGCTTTATAAAGTTTAATCATAGCTATAAATATTAAATCTGCTGCACTACTTTGGAGTGGAAAATTTCTGCATTGTCTTTGAGCTGCTTCTCTTAATTTTTTATTTTTACTATAAATATCTAATATTCTTCTTCTTCTACCAAAAGCATTAATTATATACCCTTGTTTTTCCATTAATGTCATACTTTCTTCAAGAAATTTGGTTGCTTTAGGAAAAGCTCTAAAAAACCCATTATAAAATCTATTTACTTCCTCTTCATCCATTCCATATTTTTTAGCTATAGAATAAGTACTTTGTCCATAAATCATTCCATAAACTGTTTGTTTAGCTATATCTCTTAAAGTTTTTGTTATTTGTTCTTTAGGAATTCTAAAAGCTTGAGCAGCCACTTCTGTATGAATATCTGTTAGTGGATTATTTAAATATCTAAGTAAATTTTCATCCTCTGAAATATGCCCCCAACAACGGAACTCGATTTGTGAATAGTCTGCTTCTACTAATGTATATCCTGGTTTAGATATAAATACTGTTCTAATTAATTTTGCTTTTTCTGGGTCATGTTGTGGAATATTATGAACATTTGGTCTATTACTACTTAATCTGCCTGTTACTGTTCCTATTTGATTAAAACTTGTATGAATTCTTCCATCAAAAGAAGTAGATATTAAATTTGCATATTCTTCTAAATATTCTTTAGATTTTTTTAATTTACTAATTGTTATAAAATCTTCTAATATTTTTATTTTATTTTTTTGTTTTAATAATTCTAAAGATTCAGCATCAGTAGAAGGATTTCCTTGTTTAATTCCTTGTTCTTTTTGTAAAGATGTTACTCTATTGTACTTAATTGGTTTTAATTTCATTATATCAAAAAATAACTTAGCTTTTTGGTCTGAAGAATTAACATTAAATTTATTATTGGGAACTTGATATTTTTTTAAAAATTCCTCTATTTGTTTACTTGTTAAAATATTAGTTTCTGCTAAACTTATTTCATTGTATAATTTTTCTATCATTCTTTTGGTATATTCAATATTCCCACTTATTCCTTCATATTCCATTTTTGCTAACACATAACTTAAAGGAACACAAACTTTTATTAATAATTTTAGTAAATTTTCTTGTTCTAATAATGACCAAAAAATTTTAAATAATCTAAAAGTAGCATCTGCATCTTGTGCTGAATATTTTAATAATTGTTCATAAGGACAATCATATATAGTAGAAGGTCTAAAAGCTTTATTTATATATATTCTAATTTTTTGTCCATTTTCTATAATAAAATATTTATCATTTTCTTGAATTACTTCTTCTTTTAATATTTTTATTTTTCCTTCAAAATATGGGACAATTTCACTTTTGTAATTTCCCATATCAGTATAAATAGGTACCATTTTATTTAAACTATGAAGACCATTTTCATCTAACAAATGATGAGCTAACATAGTATCAAAAGCAAATTTTTTAATGGGTATATTGGCAGTAAACATCATTTGTAAATCATATTTACCATTTTGTATTATTTTTTTTACTTCAGATCCTAAAAGTTTATCTAAATAAAATTTTACTTCTTTTTGTCCTTTTTCATTAAAACCTTTAGGATGTAAATAAGGAATAACATACCCACTCCCAGGTTGAAAGGAATAAGAAGTTAATAATATTTTTCCTCTAAAATAATCTAAATTATCAGTTTCTATATCTACACTAAACCATTCCGATTGTAACAATTCTTTAGTAAATTGTTCTACTTCTTGAATGGTACTAGCATATTTATAATTTACTTTTAATTTTTGACTTATTCCTTCATTTACTATTTTTAATGCTTTATTTAAATCTTCACAAAATTCCCTTCTTTGGACTGATTGATCTATAAAATTATTTAAATAAGAAGGAGAATAAGTAGGAAGTAAATAACAATTGAATTTTTCACTCCAAATTGGTGTTCCTCTTATTTTAGTAATTTTTCCTTCTATACCAAAAAATGGTAAAACCCCCCCTCCTAATAATATTATTGTTTTTGGTTTTATTTGATTTATTTCCTCTATTAAGTATTTTCCACATTCATTTATTTCTGTAGCAATAGGTGTTCTAGAAAATCCTGAATAACATTTAGTTAAATAAGTACAATAATAATCATTTAGTCCTACTATTTGAAGGTATTTTTTTAATAATTGTGCTTCTATCCCTACAAAAGATTTTTTTTGTTTTATTTCTTCTTCTTTGGGATAAAAATCAACTATCATAATAGAAGTAAATTTATTACCTATTCCTTCAAGTTTATTACAAGAATAAAGACCATTGGAAGTTTCACTTGTTTTCCATAAAGGACAATTAGTACATTTGTCTGTTTTTATTATATTTTCAATCATCTTGCTTTATGTTTTCTATCAAAAATAGTTATTCCATTCAAATGGTCTATTTCGTGCTGCAGTATTATTGCCTCTAATCCATAACAAACATATTTTTGATAAGACAATCCATTTGTTGTAATTGTTATTTGGTTCCATCTATCACAATCAATATATACATTTGGAAAACTTAAACAACTTTCTTTTCTATTTATTATTTTTTCTTCTTTTTCTATTATTTGAGGGTTTATTAATACAATTTCTTCTTCACCAGGTATTTTTATATATGAAATTTTTTTATTATGCCCAATTTGATTTGCTGATATCCCATATGCTTTAACGGAATTAAAAGTGTCTTTTAAATCTTGAATTATTTGAATTATATCCTCTTCTTTTTGAACTTCTATACAAGGTTTTTTAAGTTCATAAATATTTGTTATTATTGGTTTTATCATTCTTTATATTTTTTACAATATTTCCACCAATTTTCTTTTAAATTGTTTTTATCATCATATACTTTAGGTGTATAATAATATTCTTGACCTTTTTGATTAAAGTATTTTCCTATTCTTTTACACCAAATTATATTTGTTTTTATAGTATTATGACAACAAGAACATTTGATTGTTTTATATTCTATTATTGGACTATTTTTATATTTTTTTAATTGTTGTAAAAAATATTTATAAGAATTTTCTAAATTTAATAAATTTAAAACACATAAAAGTCTAAAAAGAAATTTTTTAGAATAGTTTTGAGGTATTAATTTTTTAAAAATATCTTCAATAGTATATCCCATATAATCTCGACCACCATCAAAATATTTAAACCAGTAACTTAAATTACCATTTTTGAAAAATTTTGATTGTTTTTTCATATTTTTATCTTCCACTTGAACCAAACCCCTTAATCCCTCTTTCTGTTTTTGATAATTCTTTAACTTCTTCTAATGGAAAAACAATAATAGGATGTAAAACTAATTGTGCAATTTTTTCCCCCTTTAAAATTTTATAAGTATAAGATCCATGGTTATAAACAGCAACTGATACTTCTTTTCTAAATCCATTATCTATAATTCCTCTATGTAAACGTAAATTTTTATTTATGCCATGACCTGACCTTGTTTCAATTGTAAAATAGTATCCTGGAGGAGGTTCAAAAGCTAAACCAATATTTATAATAGCTTTTTCTCCTGGTTTGATTTGTTTTGATTCTGTAGCATAAACATCATAACCTGCATCCCCAGGAAAGACTGGCATCTGAATTTTTGCATCTGGACGTAATTTTTTATATTTAAAGGTAATTTCTTTTAATCTTTTATTTTCCATTATATACTATATCATCTACATATTTAATTTCTTTATCCCATGCCCCTAAAATAAACCACCAATTACCAAAAGGAGAACTAGCTATTATTATTGGGTCTTTTTTATGTTCTTTTCCATTTATGTCTATAATTAAATTTATTGTAGGTACTTCATTACTTATTTTTTTCCATGCTTTGGAATATTTTTCTAATTCTTCTAAAGCTTCATTAGGAACACATTTATAATATCCTTGTAAACCAACAATTTGAATTTTATATTTTCTTTGTAATTCTCCAATTAATTTGTTTGTGGTGGTTTGCCATAAAAATTCATTTTTACCTAATTTTTGTAATTTTTTTCTGGCATACAAATATTTAAGGGCAATTTTTTCATCTGAAGTTTTTATTCCTATTTCTTCTTCTAATATTTTTTTTCTTTTTTCTACAGTTTTAATTTGAAGGTCTAATTGGGAAAAATCTATTTTAGGTATTTCTAAACATAATTCTTGCCAAACTTCTATTGGTCTTTTTTCTATTCTAGTATCTGTAATACTTTCTTTTTTTGATTCAGATATATTTACTCCCTCATTAACCCAAGCTATAGTAGTATTAGTTGCAGGAATAGGGACGGGAATTTCTCCACCTATTTGTTCAGCTACAAGATAAGCAGTATTTTTAAATAATGGTTGTGGTTTTTTATGGAACTTACTTATTAATTCTTTAAACCAATTTTTATGTTTTTTTATTTTATCCATGCTTTCCTCCTTTTCTATTCCTTTATTTTTTCTATACTATCTAATTTACCTTTTATAAAAGTAATTTTAATGTGAATAAATTTATCACATTTAGAACAGTATGTTATTCCATAAAGAGTATCTGTAATATCCTTTATAATTTTTTCTCCATCTACTATTGTTTTAAATAAAGGTATTTCTAATTCTTTTTTTTCTTTTTCAAGTAATTTATTTTTTTCAGTAAGTTCCCAATGGGATAATTCTTTTTTTAATTCTTTATTTTTAGTAATTGTATATTTATTTAATAAGTTGTCCAATTCTTTTGTTTGGAAACATGTAAGTTTTTTTCCACATTCACATTTAAAAGGAACTTCAAGTATTATATCATCATACATCCCCATGGTTTCTCCTTTCCATTTGAATGTTTTTTAATAAAATTTACTAATTTATTATATTCATTTTTATAGTGATTATTTATTATTACAACATCTGCAGTTAATTTGGGTTTTTTATATTTTCTACCTTTTTTAGAATAAATATCATAAATTTGAAAACTTAAACCTTTTATTCTAACTTTTTTATTTATGGTAAAAAAATCTTCTATTTTAAGTAAATGAGTTAGACAATCACATTTAAATAACATTTTCTTTTTCCTTAATTATTTTTAATATTTGTTCTACTCTTTGTTCTGGAGTTCCAGTTACAGTTATATAAGAAATATCATGTTTCCAAAGCAAAAATTTTATAATTGTATCTATATCTTTTTGGTAATTTGGGTTTTCTTGTTGTCCTTCTCTAAATTCCCCAGATTCTTTTTGTTTAAATTCTATTGGAATATATATTATCAAATCAAAAATTTTTTTACTCCTAATTTTTTGAATTTTTTTTAATATTGCCTGAATAGTACTATTTTTAATGTTTTTATTTATTTTTTTTAAATATATAGAATAAGCTAAAACATCTATCATATGTCTACCAGCAATAAAATTTTTAGAACTATTTAAAAAAGATTTCATATAAAGTTCAGATATTAATTTTTCAGATTCATCTGTCGTTCCAAAATTAACTTTGTTACTATTTTGAACTGCTTTTCTAGTTAAACTTTCTGTTTGAATTTCCCAATCAGGAAGTTTTTCTTTTAATATTTTTAATAATGTACTTTTTCCAGTCCCATGACTACCAGTTAGACACAGTTTCATAATTTTTATTTTAGTATTTTTTAAATTTCATTATAATATTTTAATGGGTCTTTTATTTTGTTTTTTTCAAATGCTTCTAATCTTTCTATACAAGCACCACATTTACCACAACTTTCACCTTTTTCATTAGGTTTATAACAAGTATGAGTTAAAGAATAATTTACCCCTATTTCTAACCCTTTTTTTAAAATTTCTATTTTAGTCATATTTGTATAGGGGGCTTCTACTTTTATTTTATTTATTGTTCCTAAATAAGAAGCCAAAGAAAAAGCTTGAATAAATTCTGGTCTTGTATCCTCATATATATAATGATCACCACCATGTGCTCCATAAAAAACTGTATCTGCTCCTATGGACTCAGCTAAACCAATAGCAATAGATAACAATATACCATTACGGTAAGGGACTATAGTTTGTTTCATAGTTTCTTGAGAGTAGTGACCTTCAGGAATTTCATTACCTCCTTGTAAAAGTGCAGAATTAAAATATTTAAAAATATCTTCTAAATTAAATGTTTCGTGTTCAACTCCTAATTTGGCACAAGTTTTTATTGCCATAGGTAATTCATATTGGTTATGTTTAGAACCATAATTAAAACTTAAAGCCATAAGATTTTCTTTACCATATTTCATATATAAATCCCATAATAATGTTGTACTATCCATACCCCCAGATAAAATGATTATTTTCTTTTTCATTTTTTCTCCTTTAGGTATTTTCCTACTAACATTCCTATTATTCCACTTTGAATTATAGAACGAGAATACCCTGAACAATCCCCAATAAGAAATAGGTTTGGGTAAATTTGGAAATTTTGGTCCATTTCTATTAAAGGGTTTGTTATTTTTATTTCTGGGGCAAATAAATGTCCATTAAAATTTTCTATTTTTTGTAATTCTTCTATAAATTCTTTCAATTCATATATTATATCTGTTGGATAATATTTCCATAAATTATCTAATCTATAATCTTTTTCAGTTAAAGAAGTTTTAAAATTTAATTTTTCAGAATTTTTTCCTTTTAAAAAATCTTTAATGTTTTGAACTAACAATTTATTTGTTCCATTGTTTATTTTTTGAACTAATTTTATTTGTTCTTTTGTACCCCAATTTAAATTTAATTCCCCCATTATACCAAAATTAATTAATTTATTATTACCTTCTTTTGCTGCCCCATTACAAGTTACCATTTTATTACATCTTTCTACTGTAACATAAGCATTTTTAGCACATACACAAAATGTTCTCCATCTACCTAGTTTACTTTCCATGACTATTTTAAAATCATAAAATTTTTCTACAAGATCTCTAAAATATATATTTGGACATTCTACTCTAATTCCTAATTGAACTTTATTATTTATACTTTTTAAATTAAGTTGTTGTTTAATTTTTTCTACTAGATTACTTCTTTTACCTACTGCTATTACCACATTTTTAGTTAAATATTCATTACTGCCCGCTATTGTTCCTGTATATCTAGTAATAATTCTGAATAATCTTTCTTGGACAGGTAAAATTATTGTTGCTTCTTCTTCAAAATGAATTTCATTTTCTTTTTGTAAATATTCTTCTATATTTCTAAATATTTTTTTACTTCTATCACTTCCTATATGACATACTTTACTTTTTAAAAGTTTTAATTTATCTGAAGGTATTTCATAAGAATCTTCAGGAATCCAATCTGAGTTATTTAAAAAAGAAAAATCAAAATAGTTATAATATTTCAAAATTTGATCTGCTAAATCATAAAATAATTCATCTGTAATATTTATTATATCTTTTATATTTCCTCCTACATAAAGATTATTAACGAGTTTTGAATCACTAAATGTACCTGCTCCTCCTGACCCATATAATATTTCTTTTTCATTTCTGTCTTTTAAACTTTTTCCTTTTTCTATTATTAAAGTATTTTCTTGGGGGTATTTTAAAAGACTAAATATTGTTGATGGGCCCATCCCTATAAAAATATTTTGATATATTTTATTCATTTTCTGCTTTATCATTTATTTCCTTTATCTTATTTAATGCTTCCTCCATACTAGTAAAAAAATAATCATATACACCTTTTAAAAATTTAAAATGTTCAGGTATTGCCCCTGTTGTAAATGCTATTATTATTCTTCTTTTTACAAAACCCATACCTAATTCTATTAATGTTCCTGTTCCTAATCTTTTTCCTTCCCCTTTATTTAAAGTTAAAAAGTCAAGATTAATTAAAATACAATCAGAAACACTAATCATAGTATCATCTAATTTAACAATTTGTTGAGAAGTTAATTTTTTATTTATTCTTTCTAATCCAGGGACCATAGAACAAACTGCTATACTTGAAAGAAAATCATAAGCTTTTTTTCTCCATTTTAAAGCTTCTTTTTTAGAAATTCCATCTATAGGAGAACAAAGATAAACTACTTTAATTGGTCTTTTATCTTCTTTTGGCAACATTTGTTTTTTATTTTTTGTTTAGGGGTCAAAAACTGTATATTCTATTCCACTTTTTTTTATTATCCAAGAGTGTATATTTTCTGTTGGGGCATTTTCAAATTCATTTTTATTTAATTGATAGGTAAGTTCCTCAGCCCACCATTTATCAAGCCCTCTATATATTTGTTGTCTTTGAAATTCTAAACCAACCATTTACACTTTTTTTATATTAATACTGCCCAAATTAATAAAACTATCCAACCTATAAATGTCCATCCAGTAAAAAGATTTAATAAAAATATAACCAAAATATTTATATTGTGTTTTACTAAGGCTATCAAAGTAGGCAAAAAATATAATCCTAACAAAAAACTTATTACTAAAATAAGTAATAAAAATAATACAATAATTTCTATAATGCCTTTCATCATTTTCCTCCTTGATTAAACATTATTTATTGTCATTAAAATTTTAAAATTTTTAGGAATTCCTTCTTTTTTAGAAAATTGATGAGTAATAATAGTATCATCAGTATCACAATCAGTAGTTTTTATCATTTGGTCTATATAAATAAAATCTTTAACTTCTAATTTTTTTAATTCATAAAAAGTATCTAACCCATCATTTAATCCACTACCTTCTATTTTTTTAAGTGTTTTTACCTTGTATGGAGTTTTTAAAGATTCTAATAACCCAATTATTTGATTTATAATTGACATATTAATAGTGTTTTTATTCCAACTCATTATTTTCTCCTTTTATTATTTTTATTATATGCTTTAACCATTTATTATTTGTTTTAATTCTGTAAAAAATTGGTAATCTGAAATAGAAGGATTCATTATTTCTAAAATATTATTTACTTCATATTGTAATACTGATATATATTTTTTTAAAGTCTCTTTTTTTTCTTCATCTTTATAAGACCAACTATCAATAAAATTAATAGTAAATTGGGTAAATTTTTCTTTTTCTATTGTTTGTAAAAAATTTACAACTCCTTCTATTTTTAAATAATCATTTATACCCATATTTAACTTTGTAATCCTCTATCATCTATAACCCATTGATTACCTTTTAATCTACGAACAATATAACTCACAGCATTATGGGGATGGATGCTTTCTTCATTACTTACTTTTATTTTAAACCTGTTTAGAGTATTTAAATTTTGTAGAACTATACTAATATCTCTTGCTACATCTTCACAAAATTTTGAATTATCATAAGCTTTTTCAGTAACATATTTTTCATCTTCTCTTTTTAATAAAGGATATATTTCACATGAACTTGATTCTTCTGCAATTTTAATTAAATCTTCCAACCAAACCAATTTGTCTCTTTGGGGTTCAACTGTTATTGTTGAAATACTACGTTGATTATGAGCACTATTTTTTGAAATACTTTTACTACATGGACAACTACTAGAAGTTAAAACTTTAACTTTTAACCAAAATTTATAATATTCTCTATACCTAGCTATAAAAGTACATTCATATTCCATAACTGATTCTTCTTTACTTATTGGACTAATTTTTGTAATAAAATAAGGAAAAGAAATATCCGCATATACATCAAAAACATCTTGTTTTCCTAAATAACTTCTTAATTCAATTAATAATTGTTCTAAAGATTCTCTATTAATATCTTTATATTTCCATTTCATTAAAATTTCAATAAATCTTGACATTGAAATGCCCTTAACTTGATGTCTTAAACTACCATATAAATTTATTGTAGCATATACTAATACTTTTCCACCTTCTTTTGTGGCTATATAAAGGGGGAATTTTATATTTTCTACTCCTACTCTATTAATTGGTATTCTTCTATCATCTTTATTTTTTTGTATATCAGGTAATTCTTGTTTTTTATTTTTTTCCATTATTTTTTCTCCATTTTTTCAGGACACCAAGGGTTAGAACACCCATCATATTTAGTTATGTATTCCCCACATTTTTTACAAAAATAAACATATTTATTCAAACCTTTAATCCATTTTTTGTTACTACCATATTTAGATTGGTATAATTTTTTCATTCCCAAGGGAATTCCACCCAAGTATTGTTTAAAACTTTTTGAAAATAAAAATCTGGTTTAATTATTGATTTTGGTTTGTAAAATAATACTAAAGTTTTTACTTTTTTTCCCCATATTTCTAATTGATCTTTAATATCTTGTAAAGTTATTCCAGAATCTACTATATCATCTACTAATAATACTGGACTTTCCCATTTTATACAATTAAATTGTTCTACACATAATTCTTTTTGTTTTTTATTTATATAACTATAAGCATAAACTATTTTAAGAGGTAAATTAAAAAGATTACTTAATTTAACTCCAAGGAGTAATCCCCCTTTAGCTATTGCTATTATTGTTTTAAATTGATTAAAATTTATTTGGTTTTCTATTTGATGAATGGTAATTTCAAAATCCTCCCAATCATAAACATAGTTATTTTTAGTTTTTTTATTGTAATTTTTATATTTTTTCATTTATCTTCAAATAATTGTTTCATATTTTTAAATTCTTCTTTATTCAACCATCTGACACACCAAAATATAGCAATAAATCCACAATCTTTACATATCAAATACTCTTATTTATTTGTAGGGATAGATAAATTTGGTATTGATTTTGTAATTAAATTTTTATGGTCACAAAACATTTCTTTCTTCATTATTATTCCTTTCTACTATATTCTTGTTGTTCTACTAAACAATGACATTTTAAACATAATGTTTGACCATTATTTAGGTCCCAAAAGGGTTTATATGTTTTAATTAATGCCAAAACTTCTTCTTTATTTTTTGTAGGGTTTAAATGGGGGTATTGGTTTAAAAATTCCTCAAAAATTATATTAAGAGGTTTAATATGATGAACTTCTAAATTTTCTTTAGAACCACATTTTTGACAAGTATAATTATCTCTTTTTAAAATATTTTTATAATATTCGGATTGTCCTATAAAATTTCTAATTGGGAAAAATGTAAATTTTTTATTCCAATGTATTTTCATATGTTCTGAAGGGGTTACTAATTGTAAATTTTCTAAATTATTATCACTCGGATTTTCATTTATATGATGTACTTCTTCTCCTGGTTTTAATTTTCTATTTAAATATTGTTCCATGACATAATTATGTTCTCTAATCCAACCTCTACCTTCTATTTTAATTAAAACATGGCCAGTTTTTTTATTTATACGTTTACTGTCATAAGGTTTACCTTTATATTTATTTATTCCTTTCTTTTTATCTTCTATATTAATTTCTTTTTTATTTGCTATTAACAGATCAAATTTTAAAGCTTTATTTTTAATTGTCCAACCAGTACACCCTACTATTTTAGCAATTTTGGTTAAAGGTATTACTTTACCTCTCGGAGAATCAATAGCATGTTGAAGTAAAAATTCTTTGGTTAAAATTTGGTTATATTTTTTCATCTCTCTTACTTCAAAGGATTCCACCCCAAATTTTTTAGCATGTCTTTTAACAGTATCATCACTACAACCTACTATTTTACCTACTTCTTTATAACTAAAATTATTTTTGATTAGATATTTTTCTAAAAAATTTTTTGTTAGTATTTGTCTTAATTCCTCACAAGAATGTTTCATATATTTATACATTAATTTTTTCTCCCATACTCTACTTGTTCATTTAGACTGCATTCTTCAAATCTACTCTGATCTTGGTAAAATTTAAAAAAAATTGATCTTCTAAAAGAACTAAATTTATTTTTGCTTATTTTAATTTCAACTATTGGTTTTGCTTGACCTTCTGAATCATAAAAATACATTTGGGATTTATTAGAAGATTCAAAATCAGAAGAAAGTAATAAAGTTAAATCAGATCTGAATTGAAGAGAACTACTTCCTTTAATACTTATTTCCTTCATTATTGTATCTGCAACTCCTTTAGTAGATTCTACAGTACAAACTACAGGTATATTATATAAGCCTGACATATGTTTAAAAAAGTGAGCTAATAAAGTTTCTTGTTCAGTTCTATCTATATTTTTTCTTCCTAATGAAACCATATTTAAAAAATCCACAAATACAATTAGTTTTTTATTTCCAGATATTATTTTATATATTTTTATTAGTTTTTCTACAAAAGAAATATCATATCCATCAGCAGCATCTTTAATTCCTAATCTTTTAGTATAAGTTTTTAACAATTCTATTGCTTCATTCCTTTTATTTCTTAGAATTAATTTTTCTGCTTCATCTAAAGTTTCATTTTTATCTATTCTATATAAGGGATTACTTATTATATTTATTGGGATATGACTTAAATTGGATAAAAATCTAGGAATAATTGTACCTATTACTGGGTCATCAATACTAAAATATAATATATAATTAGTAGGGTCATTTAACATATTTAAAGCTATTGATTGGATAAATGCACTTTTTCCAACATTCCATTTTCCTGCTACTAGTATTAAACCCTTTTGTAACCCGTCTATTTTTTCATCAAATATAGGGAATCCTGTAGATATACCTAACAATCTACCCCCCCTCCAAACTTTTTCTTCAAATGTTTCAATTGATTTAACTAATGCAATTTCTTCTTGTAATACCTCTCCTACTCCAATTTCTGCTATTAATCCTTGTGTTTTTTCATATTTTTCTATTTCTTCTATTAAAGCTGTTTTTAGTACTCCTGTTTCTTGAGTAAATAATTTTAACATTTTTTCTTTAATTATTGCATCTTTATTACTTATAATTATTTCAAAAAGAGATTTTTTTATTTTTTCTTGTTCATCTTCTTTTGTAATTTTAAACCTATTTAATTGGTATTTAAAATTACTTATTTCAGGTATATTTTTAAAAAATTCCACTCCAAATTCTTTAATTATATCATCAGGATCTTTATTTTTAGGAAGTATTTTAACAAAAATTTTAATATCAGATTTATTTTGAGTTAATTCTAATATTTTATGGGTAGCATTTAATCCTGCTTCATCCCCATCTAAACACAAAATTATTCTGTCAATTCCATGTTTTATTAATGTATTATAAGTTTGATCATTAAAAACATCTGCCCCTAAAATTGCTACTACATTTTTTATATCATTAATATGTAAAGTAAAAACACTACTTGCCCCTTCTACTACATAAATTGTTTTATAAGTTTTAGTTAAATTAAATAAAACTCCCCCTTTTTCTGCTGATTTTAAAAAATATTTAAGATATTTAGAATCAGAACTAATACCCCCTTTATCTATAATTCTAACCTGAATACCTAAAATATATCCATATCTGTGTTTAATAGGGTAAATTAGTTTATTAACAATTTGGTCTGTAAAATTGTCTGGATTATTTATATTAATAGATAAATGTTTAGACAATTCTGGATATTTTTTAAAAGAATCAGAAATAAATTTTCTGACACTTTGTTGATTAGGTAAATACCCTAAAGTAAAATGTTCTATTACAGACTCCCAACTTCTTTCTTTTATATAGTTAGTTATTTCTACTGGGTGGTTTTTAGTTAAGTATTGATGGGCATTTTTAATTATTGTTTGAAGAAAAGTTTGAACATTATTAAATTCTATTTCTTCTGGTTTAAGAGGTTCTAACTCATATTTTATACCATATCTATCTGCTAATTCTATTACAGTTGGAAACCAGTTTTCTCCACTTATATCTTTTTCTTCTAACAAAGTATATGCTGAAAAAATATCCCCTGATTTACCACAAGCAAAACAATTGAAGAATTGTTCATTTGTATTAGGAACAAAACCACAAGAAGGAGTATTATCTAAGTTATGGTGTTCTTTTCTATTGGGACACTGGAATAAAACTCCTTTAAAAATTGTATTATGGTCTTTAAGATATTTGTGGAGGAGAGGTTTTAAGGAAAGAATTACCTCATTAATATTACGAATTCTTTGCACTAAAAACTCCTAATTATATAAGGGAATCTATTTAAAAATAAATTATTTCAAGATCATTATATACACTTTATAAATCTTTTTCACTTATTTGTTCTTCTTGTTGTTTATAAAGATGCATTCTACATACAGAAACTAAGTTATCTGCACTTACAACATAAGCTTCTAAAATATTTCTTATTGTTCTTAAAGGAGCTATATAAGCTTCTGCTTCTGTTTTGGCACTAGCATCAATAAAAGTTATTTTCTTTTTATTACATTCCATTTTTATTTCAAGATATCTATTATCTTTTTCGTTAATAGCAGCAGCTTCTAATTTTGCCCATCTTTTTCGCAAATAATTTCCTCTTCCTATAGCTTGTCTGGCCCAGTTAGTTAATGTTTCTATAGTAGGAGCAGGAGTAATAGATATTAATTCATCAAGTTTGTCTAAAGTATTTCTTGCTTCTTTTGTTTCCTCTAATAACGTTTCTAATCTTTTTTTAGCTTCTTCAGGATATTCTTTAATTGTATAAGTTTGGTCTTCAATCATAGTTGTTTCTCCTTTTTTATTATTTTTTCTATCTTTTTATACTTTTCTTTTTTTTCCCCAAACTTCTACTTGTAATCTACTTGAATAAAATAAATTATTAAAAATACAATATCTCCAAATTCTTTGTTTTATTTTTTTATCTATATTTTTTTTATAAGTTGTTAAAGGCATAAGTGTTGTAGCGTAATTTAACATATTAATACCTACTTTTTCTAAATCTGTAACAATTTTTATATCTACAAAATTATTTTTATTACAACATTCTTGATTTTTATATTGTTTTGTAAACTCATAAAGTTTTTTTGCTACTTTTTCTTCTTTAGGACTAAAACAAACATAATTAAAATAATCAAAAAGTTCTTTAAATTGCCAATATTTTTTAATTAAATCCCCATTTGATTCAAGATGTATTCTTGTTTTCAAAGCGTAAGGAAAATACTTATTAAGAAATTTTTTTAAATTTTTCCATTGAACTAAAGGTTCACCCCCTGTAAAAATAAGAGTAGAAGAAAGGTTATTATTTATCATACCATAAATTTGTTTAAATGGTATATAATTTCCTTCTTTATGGTATTTTGTATCACACCAACTACAATTACGAGTACATCCTGATAATCTAATAAATGTAGCAGGAATACCTTGGAATCTACCTTCTCCCTGAATAGAACGAAATATTTCAGATATTTTTAAAGTGTTATTCATTTTATAAAAAATTATTTTTGATTTATTTTATGCTTTTTGTGAAAATAATAAGAGTACAAGGATTTATTTTAGGTCAAGATTTTTCACTTATCTCCCTAAATATTTGCCTAATCTATCTGTTATCACATAAGCAATTAACAAACCAATACCAATTCCAATACCCTGTAAAATTGAATTAAGAAAGTTAAACATCATCTCATCCTTTCCTTTTAGGTGACTAATTTTTTTTTAAATCTAAATATATAAAAAATGGAGCAGTAATAATAAACCAAATTAAAAGCCACATAGTGTCAATAAAAGGGTTTAAAAACCTCTGTAATATTGTTAAAAAACAAAATCCCAAAACACTAATAAGTAATCTCATCTCATTCCTTCCTTTCAAAGAGTGGGTTATAAATATATTCTTCCTTCCTCTTTAATTTTTTTGAATAATTCTGTTACACTATCTGCTCGAAACATCGTTTTTGAATATCCATCCTCTAAGGTTACTAAAAAATAAGTTGGTTCATTGGAAGTCATAAACCCATTTTTGTATTGAACGACTAATTTTCTAATGCGGATAGTTAAATAGTGCCAATTTTTATCTTTGAGTTTTCTTCTCATCTTTCTCCTCTTTCTCTTCCTCAAATGCGGTATGGATGGCGTGGGCAATATCTTTAAAATTCTTTCCTTCTATAAAAATCTTTCCACCTTTATTAAACTTATCCGCAATTTGATTACAGATTTTTATTATCTCTTCCTCAC
>Ga0172364_10001071_pt1 | contig 20668 bp, 19 predicted proteins | sample LakKivSesite10cm_FD_114545 | JGI IMG/M metagenome (GOLD analysis project Ga0172364, IMG submission 114545) | Sediment microbial communities from Lake Kivu, Rwanda - Sediment site 10cm | ecosystem: Environmental > Aquatic > Freshwater > Lake > Sediment | place: Rwanda: Western Province, Lake... | reverse complement strand
CGAGGTACGTAATGCAAAGGGAGACAAAGCGGTATTAACAATGTCAACTCCAGCCTCAATAGCCTTCAATACAGACATGGATGCCTGGCCACTCGTGGAGTGGGTGTGGAGATCAATAGGGACCTTCAAGTTTTCCTTAAGAGCCTTGACCAGTACATAGGCATCATAAGGAGAGATAAGTCCAGCCTGGTCTTTAATACAAATAGAGTCAGCACCCATGTCTAGAAAAATGAGGGCCTTCTTAATATAGTATTCCAGATTATATACCGGTCCACCCATCCTTGGCTGAGTGAGCGAGTAACATATAGCACCTTGGTAGTGTTTGCCAGCCTTCTTGATTGCTTTGGCAGCACGCTCGTGGTTACGCTCATCATTAACAGCATCGAAAACACGGAAAATGTCAATACCAACCTCGGCGGCTTGTTCTATAAAGGCATCAACCAAGTCATCAGGGTGATTTCGATAACCAACTAAATTCTGACCCCGTAAAAGCATCTGCAGCGGAGTATCGGGCATGAGTTTCTTTAATTTGCGAGGTCTATCCCAAGGGTCTTCGCCTAAAAAACGGTGAGCGACATCAAATGTCGCTCCACCCCAAACTTCCATAGAGGAGAAGCCACATTTATGCATCTCAGGAGCCATCCATTCCATATCCTCAGTTCGCATCCTTGTAGCCAATGTGGATTGATGCGCATCACGAAAGGTGGTGTCACAGATTTTGACCGGGTTTTTGGCTTTCGGCCTCGTCTTTATCTTATCTGCGGTTAAATCTTTGGCCAAGATGGGGCCGCTTCCTATTCCGTTCATAAATCACTCCTTTCTTGCCATTTTAAACGTGTAAAACATTCATACCATTTGCCAGCCTCTTCGTCTCACATGAAGCTTTGGCCCAGGATAACAGTCAAATATCATCATCTAGAAACAATCCTTCGCTGCCAGAGCCTTCGCATCAGCATTATCTCCTCACGCCCGGAACTACTCCACAATCTTGAAACCGTTACTGGCCTTCGCTGGGGCATTGCTGGCGCTAGAGCTTTCTCTTCCTCTTCTATATATGCAGCCACAGCAGCAGTAATGGCGGCTATTACTCCTCTTTTGTCCTTCAATAGCTCCTTTGCTCAAACATCTTTACACCGGGATATTCCCGTGCTTCTTTGGGGGTCTAGTTTCTCGTTTAGTGATTAGAAGTCCCAAAGCATTGATTATCTTTGGGCGACTGTCCCGGGGTAAAATAACTTCGTCAACGTATCCCCGCGATGCAGCAATGTAAGGATTATACAGAAAATTACGATATTCTTTAATCTTTTCCTTCTCCTTTGCTTCAGGATCAGGAGCAGCCTCTATCTCCTTACGAAATATAATTGGTGTGGCGCCTTCAGCACCCATCACTGCGATTTCCGCTGTGGGCCAGGCAAAAACGAAATCAGCGCCCAAATCTTTACCACACATAGCAAGATATGAGCCTCCATAGTCCTTGCGAATGATCAAGGTAATCTTAGGCACTGTAGCTTCAGAATAGCACCAAAGAACCTTGGCACCATGCCTTATTATGCCTGACCATTCCTGGTCCGCCCCTGGCAAATAACCTGGGACATCGACAATGGTGAGCAAGGGAATGTTAAAGGCGTCGCAAAATCTGACGAATCTAGTGATTTTATCCGAGGCATTGACGTCAAGACAGCCGGCAAGATACATCGGTTGATTGGCGATAACACCCACTGTTCTACCATTCAGTCTGGCAAAGCAAATAATGGCGTTCTTAGCATAATGATCATGTGGCTCAAGTATCTCACCGTTATCTACAATGGATTGAATAACTTTCTTCACATCATAAACCTTGCTGGGCTCGTCCGGTATTATGCTGTCAAGGGCCGGGTCAACACGGCTGGGGTCATCGGTAGGCTCAATTAAAGGGGGATCCTCCATGTTATTTGAAGGAAGGTAACTCAAGAGTTTTTTCACGAGTTCGATAGCATGGGCATCGCCATCGCAGGCAAAATGACAGACACCACTTTTAGTAGCATGGGTCATGGCTCCTCCCAGCTTCTCAGAAGTAACCTCTTCCCCAGTAACCTGCTTAATTACTGCCGGGCCTGTAATGTGCATGTAGCTTGTTCCCTTTGTCATGAATACCCAATCTGTCATGGCTGGTGAATAGACTGCCCCTCCGGCAGTAGGCCCCATGATTGCCGAGATCTGGGGAATAACTCCTGAAGCTGCGGAATTTCGGAAAAATATCTGACCATATCCTGAAAGAGCATCAACCCCTTCCTGAATCCGAGCCCCTCCAGAGTCATTAAAGCCCACTACAGGCACACCACATCTCATAGCTAAATCCATTACCTTGCATATTTTTTTGGCGTGCATCTCTCCCAATGATCCGCCCATGGAGGTAAAGTCCTGGGAAAAGGCACATATTTGACGCCCATTCACCATCCCATATCCGGTAACGACTCCCTCTGCAGGAACGACAATTTTATCCATGCCAAAAAGCATAGCCCGATGTCGAACAAATAAATCAAGCTCATAAAAGCTGCCAGGGTCAAAAAGCAGTTCCAGCCTTTCACGAGCAGTTAATTTCCCCAATTTGTGCTGCTTTTTTAGTCGCTCAGAACCTCCTAAAGACTTTTCCTTTTTTTCCTTGTCCTGCAGTGCCTTTAGCTTTTCAGCGACCGTGTCCATCGATACTCCTCCTTACAGGTTAACTTTGCTACGAAGGTGTCTATTATATACCGAATGCGTAACGAAGCCAAACTCAGCTATGATATCGGACTGAACCTTTCCCAAAATGATGGGCTTATCTATGGGTGTGGCGAGCAGCCTTCCACGATGAGCATAGCCCCCCCTGTGTCCACAACTATGACTGTTGTGGCTGCCATAAGTAATTATGTTATTATGTTGCGAGCTTGCAGCTTGACTTTGGACATAATAGTTGTTCTGAGTTTGGCTGGCAAGCAAATTGAGCTAAGACTTAAAAACTTGACAGCTTGGCTTAGAATGCTAATATGGAGGGAAACTTGAAACCACAACTAATTGCTATAGACGGTCCTGTAGCAGTCGGCAAGAGTAGTGTAGGCTCACTGCTGGCAAGAAGACTAGGCTATGTTTTCTTCGATACAGGGATGGTGTATCGAGCATTTACCTGGAAGGCTCTTAAATCCGGCATTTCACCAGGGGACGAAGAGAAACTTTGTCAGCTGGCAAATACCACAAAATTTGATTTTGTCCCGATTAAATCGGGATGGTGTCTCTCGCCCCTTATTGATGATGAAGACATCTCCTCCAAACTGCTTTGCCCAGAAATAGAGGAACAGGTTTCCCTGACATCAAAGATAGCGGGGGTACGTCAAGCACTGGTATTGGAACAGCGCAGGTTAGCGCAGCGAGGAAAATTAGTGATGGCAGGCAGGGACATTGGTACGGTAGTCCTACCTTGGGCGGAATTAAAGATTTTTCTCACTGCCTCCACTGAGGAAAGAGCCAAGCGCCGTTACAAGGAATTATTAGAACGAGGAGAAAATACCAGCCTAGAAATCGTCCTTGCCGATTTAAAGAGGCGAGATGAGATAGATACCCATAGAACCATCTCGCCACTTAAACCTGCTGAAGATGCCATAATTATTGATACAGAAAACTTTAACCTGGAGCAAGTTATAGATAAAACATATGCTTTAGCGGTAAATCTATGACCCTCTCTCAAAAGATTCTCTTAACTGTATGTAGGCCTTTGCTCGATATTCTTTTCTTCTGGAAAGTTGAAGGAAGAGAAAATATACCATTAACTGGTCCGCTTATTTTGGTAGCCAATCATGTTCATCTCCTTGACCCATTTTTTCTATCGTTTAGCTTTCCGCGATGGATTCATTTCATGGCAAAAGAGGAACTCTTTCGTTCTCCCTTTTTGAGACCATGGCTTCGATGGGCTGGCTCTCTCTCCATACGCCGTCGAGGGAAGATTAGAGAGAAACAGGAGGTACTCAAGAGCGCCCGAGATGCACTGGAACAGGGATTAATCTTGGGAATGTTTCCTGAGGGCAGCAGGGGTCACGATGGCAAACTCAGAAAAGGCAAACCAGGCTCTGCAGTTATAGCCTTAAAAACAAATGTCCCCATTCTTCCTGTCGGTATCGTCGGCACAGATAAGATTAAAGGCATAAGCTGGTTATGGAAGCGCCCTACCATAGTTGTCAACATTGGCACGCCTTTTAGACTACCACCAATGTATAGCAAGATAAGCAAGTCGCAAAGGGAATCATTAACCACACAACTAATGAGGGAAATCGCCGCTCTTTTGCCGCCCGAATATCAAGGCGTCTATAAAGAACATGAATGTTGAGAAGGCTAAGAGGTTGGGCCTATGCTTTGGCGTCAGACGGGCCATCAAGCTGTTGAAGGAGGCAGCTAACAAATATGGAGAAATAGAAACACTGGGACCACTAGCACACAATCGTTTGCTAGTGGAAGCATTGGCCAATATCGGAATAAAACCGATAAATCATCTCGACCAAGCCCAAGGTAAAATTCTGGCTATCACAACTCATGGTACAAGCCCAGTAGTATTATCTATGCTCAGAAGTCACCACATTCACATCATTGACACTACTTGTCCAATAGTCCGCAAAGCCCAAAACACAGCCAAGGAGTTAGCCGAGGCTGGTTTTGACATCATCATATTTGGGGAAGCAGAGCACTCTGAGGTCAAAGGGCTACTAGGTTGGACAGGAGGCAAAGGTATAGCCGCCCTCAACATGAGGCAAGTAGGTAGTTTGGGGAAATCATCATCACGCCTGGGCATTATCTCCCAGACAACCCAGACTCGTTCTGTCTTTATCGAATTTGCCAGGCAACTTGTGGGCATGGTTGGTCCTGAGACTAAGGAAATACGCCTTGTTAATACTTTATGTCCAGTAACACAGGAACACCAAGAAGCTGCCATGAGATTAGCTCGCAGGAGTCAACTTATGATAGTGATAGGCGGAAGTAGTAGTGCCAATGCCAGGCACCTTGTCGAAATATGTTCTCCACTGGTGGAAACTCACTTGGTAGAAACAGCAGACGAGATTGACAATTACTGGTTTTTGGGTAAGCGCCATGTTGGTATTACTGCCGGGGCATCCACCCCAGACGAAGCTATAGAGGAGTTAGTAGTCAAGCTGAGGTCTCTGTAATTTTCAGCCAAGTCTATCGCCCAGCTTCCTGCCGCCAATAAGGTGAAGATGAAGGTGAGGCACCAGTTGCCCCCCCTCAGGACCACAATTTATCACTGAGCGATAGCCCTTCTTAGCTATCCCCTCCTTCTCAGCCAGTTTCTTAGCTATGACGATAAGGCGTCCAGCAAGCTCTTGTTGTTCTTCAGTAAGTTGGGCCAAAGATGTAATATGAGTTTTAGGTATAATGAGCACATGTGTAGGTGCTTGAGGCGAGATATCTCTAAAGGCCAGAAAATCTTCATCTTGATAGACTATGTCGCTAAACACCTCTCCAGCAACAATTCGGCAAAAAATACATTGCTCTGCCATAGTCCGATCCCTATTGACATATTACACCTCCTTGTCGTAAATTCTCAATCCCCTTCAAAAATTTTCACACCTCCCAAAGCTAACAGCCCACCTGCCGAATGAATTCATTGTCCATAATAAGCCATCTAAGCAAACTTTTGCATTTTTAACCTAAATATGCTAAATTAACTTAAAAAGATTTAAGCTAAAGGTGGGGATTACCCACTTTTTTAATTAAATGCTGGAAATTAAATAGGAAGGGGAAAATGAAAACAGAGCTTAAGGCTGCGATTACTCAGCTTTCGGCTGAGAGGAACTTGCCTCAAGAAGTGGTTCTTGCTGCCTTGGAATCGGCACTGACTTCAGCATACAAAAAAGACGCATCCGCTCTGGAACAAGATGTTTTGGTGAAAGTTGACCCTAACGTCGGCGAAATTGATTTCTACGTTCAAAAAGTTATAGTTGAGTCGGTTACCAATCTAAATCGTGAAATCTCCATCGACGAAGCTCGAAAATTGCGGCCTACAGCACAAGTTGGTGATGTAATAAGTATAGAATGCACACCTCGGAATATTGGTCGTATTGCTGCGCAAGCAGCAAAACAAGTCGTTCTACAGAGATTACGAGAGGCGGAGCAACGCATTATTTATGAGGAATTCACCGATAGAGAAGGAGAAGTTGTTACTGGAGCAATTCAATTCACCGAACCTCAACGAATTTATGTCAGACTGAATAAAACAGAGGCAATATTCCCTTCCAGTGAACGAATTCCTAGTGAACATTATTATAAAGGGCAGCGACTTAAATTTTATCTTCTCGAGATAGTCCCCGGGGGTAAAGGGCCTCAAATAATAGTTTCACGCTCCCACCCTAACCTGATACGTCGGCTGTTTGAACTGGAAATCCCTGAAGTTCACAATAGGCTAGTGGAGTTAAAAGCCATAGCTCGCGAGGCTGGACACCGAACCAAAGTGGCGGTGGCAACTACTCAGAAAAACATCGACCCTGTAGGTTGCTGTCTTGGACCTCGGGGTATAAGGCTCCAAAGCATCATCAATGAACTAAATGGTGAAAAGATAGATGTAATCCAGTGGGATATCGACCCCGGGATATTTATTTCTAACGCTCTCAGCCCAGCTCAAGTAGCAAGCATCAAAATCGATGAGGAAGGAAACGTAGCTACTGTGGTTGTCCTCGATAAGCAACTCTCTCTGGCTATAGGCAAAGAAGGACAGAATGCAAGGCTAGCAGCAAAACTTTCAGGCTGGCGGATCGATATCAAGAGCGTCTCTGCCATTGAGATAGAGAAAGCCGTTCCGATTCTCTCGGGACAAGAGCCAGAAACACTTGAGGAGTCCATTCCAGCCGAAATTGTGGAAAGGGAGCCAATTGAAGTAGAACTAGTTGAGGAGACCAGTGCGGAAGAGCCTATCGAATTCACAAGCATTTTAGAAGCTCCACCCAAGAAACCTAAAGAAAAACACATTCGCTTTGCTGAAGATATCTTAGTGGGCGCGTCAAAAGCAGAAATACCAGACAAGGAGAAAGACAGAATTAAAGGTAAAAGAAAGGAAAAGGTCGCAAAGTATAAAAAACAAGAAGACCACTTTGTGGATGATGATCTCGAAGAGTAAGCATCTACCTCAGCGTACTTGCATAGCTTGTCGACAGATTAAAGAAAAGAAAGCCTTGATTCGCTTAGTGCGTGCTGACAATGAAGCGGTTGAGGTAGATATATCTGGAAAGAAGCCGGGGAGGGGGGCTTATTTATGCCCTAATAAAGCTTGTTGGGAAATGGCATTAAAGAAGAACCGCTTGGAACATACTTTAAGAACAAAACTTAGTGATGCCAGTTGCCAAAGTTTAATTAAGTATAGTCATGACTTGTTGGAGGAAAGCTAAATTTGGATGTCAACAAACCGGGATTGAAAGAAGAGCTACCACAAGTTGAACTTCCGTCTTCCATAACTGTGAAGCAACTAGCCAACGCACTAAAAGTGGAGCCTGTCAAGGTAATTAAACAGCTCATGCGCAAAGGTATCATGGCGAATATTAACCAGACCATGGACTTTGATACCGCAAGCACAATAGCTGCAGACTTTGGCTATAATGTTAAAACAGCGGTGGAGCATAGAGCTTTGCCTTCCCGAAAGGAAAGAGGAAAAGGGAAACTGTCGGTTCGCTCTCCAGTGGTTACTGTCATGGGACATGTTGACCATGGCAAAACCAGCCTCCTTGATGTTATTAGAAAGACTAACGTGACTGCTCACGAGGTAGGAGCAATCACCCAACATATTGGTGCCTATCAAGCTTTAGTAGACGAACGCAAAATCACCTTTCTGGATACACCTGGACATGAGGCGTTCACTGCCATGAGAGCTCGAGGAGCTCAAGTGACTGATATAGTAATTTTGGTGGTTGCCGCTGATGACGGTGTTATGCCTCAGACTGTGGAAGCTATAAACCACGCCAGGGCTGCCAAGGTGCCCATAGTAGTTGCCATCAATAAGATTGATAAACCTGATGCTAACCCCGAACGTGTAAAACAGCAACTTGCCGATTTGGGGTTGATTGTTGAGGAGTGGGGCGGCGATACTGTTTGTGTACCCATATCCGCCAAGCGAGAACAAGGAATATCAGATTTATTGGAAAACCTATTCTTAGTTGCTGACATATTAGAATTGAAAGCTGATGCTGATAGAGCCGCAGAAGGAGTAGTCATTGAGGCTAAGCTGGACAAAACCAAAGGGTCTTTAGCCACCTTTCTCGTTCAGAAGGGTACCCTCAGGCGAGGCAATATTGTGGTAGCCGGGGATACTTGGGGAAAAATAAAAGCCATGTTTGATTACAAAGGAAATCAAGTGCACAAAGCTGAACCATCCACTCCAGTGGAAGTCCTCGGCTTAAATGAGGTGTCAAAATCGGGAGACCTTTTTATTGTGGTTCCCAATGAACATGAAGCACGAAGCATTGTAGGAGAACAAGAATATTCCAGGCCACGTCCCACCCTAAGTTTAAGTGCTCTTTCCAGCCAAATAAGTGACGGGCAAATAAAAGAACTCAACATAGTTTTGAAGACAGATGTCGAGGGTAGTATTGAACCCATAAAAACTTCCCTGGAAAGGTTGGTCACAGAAAGGGCAAAAGCTAGAGTCATTCATGCTGCTAGCGGGAGCATCACAGAGAGTGACATACTTTTGGCTTCAGCTTCGAAAGCCATTATCATCGGTTTTGACACTCCCACCTCTCCTGGAGCAACGCAGCTAGCTAATTTGGAAGCGGTGAGCATCCAACAATATGATGTAATCTACAAGCTAATAGAAGATGTGGACAGGACGTTGAAGGGGATGCTTGAGCCAACTTACACTGAAGTGCGCAGCGGGCGTGCTGAAGTAAGGGCTGTCTTCCCCAGCAGCAAGCTAGGAAAAATAGCCGGAGTTTATGTCACGGAAGGAAAAATATGGAGAGATGCTCAGGTCAAAATATTGCGCCGAAATAAAACTGTTGGGAAATCTCGGGTCTCTAGCTTAAGGCGTTTTAAAGAGGACGTCACTGAAGTCTCCGCTGGCCTCGAATGCGGGCTGGCGATAGAAGGGAGTGTCGATTTTCAGACTGGTGATATCATCGAATTTTACCGAAAGGAAAGAGTAGAGTAACGATACTTTCCTGATAGGAGGCTCAAATGAGCAGGCGAAGTGAACGAACCAGTAAACTTATCCAGCGAGAAATCAGTGGGCTGCTTGAGCGCGAGGTTAATGACCCCAGGCTGGGCAGGCTTATTTCGGTAACAGAAGTCACGCTTTCACCCGACCTTAAGCATGCCAAGATATTTGTTAGCACCTTAGGCAGCGAAATAAACAAGGAGGATATGCTGGCAGGCTTTAACAACGCTTCAGGCTTCTTGCGCAAGGAACTTGCGTTACACTTAAAATTGAAATATACACCGCAACTCAGCTTTCATTATGATGATTCCATTGAACGAGGAGCACGGTTACTCAAATTAATCGGGGAACTAACCACCACTGAATAGCTCCATTCGTTTTTAGCCGAGATCGGTTTGAAGGTATTGACATTGGTATCTATAAATATGTATAAAGTGGTGTATAAAAGATACCTGAATGTGTTTTAGGCTTAAAATCCGGGTGGTTTTCAATGCTAGCATATTGTTTTTAAATGTCGAACAAAGAGAGAGATAAAAATGCCCAGAACACAACTCTTAAGAATAGGAAACCAGCAATTCAGGGAATCCGCACTGTGCGCGGAATAAAGGTATTTAGAATGGGTAAGGTCTAATTCCTATAGCAAGTTCTCCGCATTTACGAAATGGGGGTAAAAATGGGAAAAATAAATGTAGCCATCATAGGTGTTGGTAATTGTGCTTCTTCCTTAGTGCAAGGAATTCACTACTACAAGGATGTCAAGGAAGATGACTTTGTCCCCGGTTTAATGCATGCCAACCTGGGAGGCTATCATATAGCTGATATCAACTTCGTGGCCGCCTTTGATATTGACAAAAACAAAGTAGGCAAGGATTTAGCTGAGGCTATTTTCACCAAGCCGAATAACACAATTAAGTTTTGTGATGTGCCAAAGACAGGCGTCCGGGTTGAGCGGGGTATGACCCATGATGGATTGGGCACATATCTATCTAAAATTATCACCAAGGCGCCAGGTCCAACTGCTAACATTGTTGATCTACTCAAAACGACCGAGACTGACTTAGTAATTAATTATCTGCCTGTGGGAAGCGAAGAGGCAACCAAATGGTATGTAGAGCAAGTGTTAGCTGCTGGTTGTGGCTTCATCAACTGTATACCTGTTTTTATTGCACGTGAGTCTTACTGGCAAAATCGATTTGCCGAGCGGGGATTGCCCGTCATTGGCGATGACATTAAGTCCCAAGTTGGCGCCACCATCACCCATCGAGTGTTAACCAGACTTTTCCGCGACCGGGGTGTGAAACTAGAACGAACCTACCAGTTAAATTTTGGTGGCAATACTGATTTCTACAATATGCTGGAGCGCGAGAGACTGGAGTCCAAAAAGATTTCCAAGACTGATGCTGTTACTTCACAATTAGACTATGTTCTCGATCCTGACAACATCTATATCGGTCCCAGTGACTATGTGCCCTGGCTAGCAGACCGCAAATTTTGCTACCTGAAGATGGAAGGCCGCACCTTCGGCGATGTCCCTCTAAATATAGAACTAAAGATGGAGGTATGGGATAGTCCCAATTCAGCTGGGGTAGTTATTGATGCCATAAGATGCTGCAAATTAGCCCTGGACCGTGGCTTAAGCGGGACTATGGTAGGGCCTTCAGCATATTTTATGAAATCTCCACCTATTCAATATTATGACGAGGAAGCTCGTGTAAAAACAGAGGCATTTATCGTGGGACAAGGACAAGAATGCCCCGTCACTCTGCCTGAGTTAGAGTCAGTAGAAAGTGAGGGATAAGCTGCCTTCGTGCCGCAAGTGCTAACTTCAAACAATGCAGCTTGAAAAAAAATCTATATGTGACCTTAGTTACGGGAGCTAACTACGTTTGATAAAGGTGTCAAGTTGCTTGGGGTTTCCCTATCCACTATGTGGGCGAAAGGTAGATTTAGCCATATGGCGGAATTTGCCGCCAAAGCTAAAGAACTGGGCTTTACTCACATAGAAGCAAATGCTTCAATTTCCCCAAGAATGCTTAGTGAGCTCCTTGAGACCACAGTTCCTATTTCCAGCATTCATTCTCCCTGTCCGGCGGTATTGTCAACCAGAGGGATTCCCGTAAGTAGCCTTTCCTTAAGTTCTCTAGACGAGAGCGAGCGAATAGAGGTTGTTAGCTTTACCAAGCAAACAATAGACCTTGCGTCAAATGTGAGCGCCAAGGTTATTGTGCTCCATATGGGTGAAGTGCCAACTGACCTGAGTTTGCAAGATAGGCTGTATACGCTTTGCGCCAATAGCCACACTCAAACTAAAGAATATATCCAAGCCAAAGAAGAATTCGTTTGTCAGCGCATTTCCCGAGCTCGCCCTTACCTTGATGCAGCGAGACAAAGCCTTCAAGAGCTTAGCGAATATAGCCGGCAAAAAGGTATAATGCTGGGACTAGAGACCAGATTCCATCTTCACGAGATACCAAATATAGCCGAAATGGCAGAGCTACTTAACGAAGCTCCAGAAAGCTTGGTGGGCTACTGGCATGACATAGGGCACGCTGAAGTTCAACAGCAGCTTGGCTTTAGCTTGCATGAAGAATGGCTTTCACGGTTCAAACATAGAATGATTGGCATCCATTTGCACGATGTTCTTGGTCTCTCTGATCATCAGGCTCCGGGTAAGGGAGATGTGAATTGGGAAATGTTGACCAAATACTTACCTCCGGGAATAGTGAAGGTTTGCGAAATCGGCGAGTGGAATGACGAAGAGCAAATACAAGGGGTAGTCAATTTCCTGCAAAAGGAAGGGATAGTAGGATAGCTAGAAGAGCTAAATGAATTTAATAAATATTCGACGGAATTTAGCCTATCGTATTACCGATCCCATAGTCAGGATTTTGAGTAAAAGCGGGATAAAGCCCAACGCTCTTACGCTTATCAACCTGGTTTTGAATATCGTTGCGGCCTATGTTATCGCCACGAGTCACTTTCGTCTTGGTGGAGTTCTAATTTTAGTTTCAGGTCTATTTGACCTCCTTGATGGAGCCTTAGCCCGCTTCACCAGGCAAACTACAAAGTTTGGCGCTATTCTGGATTCAGTGACTGACCGCATTTCTGAAGCAGCAATATTATGCGGCCTCCTGATTTGGTACATACCACAAGGAGCCAACTTAGAAATCGTGCTTATTTTTATTGTTTTAATCGGCTCCTTTCTGGTCAGCTACATAAGGGCTAGAGCAGAAGGACTCGGCTGGCAATGTCAGGTCGGCTTGTTTACTAGAGCAGAACGAGTTATAGTATTAGCAATAGGTTTGTTGATAAATCGAATTTTTATTCATAGCATTTTTATTGCTTTATGTGTTCTGGCGGTCTTTGTTTTTATCACTGTGGTACAAAGACTAATTTATCTACGGAAGCAAGATAAAATTGAAGGTGCTTAAATGGCTGTTGTAGCTATTGTAGGCGGGCAGTGGGGTGACGAAGGTAAAGGAAAGATAATTGACCTCTTGGCCGAGAAAGCAAAGATAGTAGCTCGGTTCTCCGGAGGAGATAATGCTGGCCACACTGTAGTCAACCCTTATGGCGAGTTCCGTTTACATCTTATCCCTTCGGGCATCTTTTATCCCCAGGTAACTTGCATTATTGGCAATGGTGTGGTTATTAACCCAGCGGTACTTCTTCAGGAGATAGACGGCCTATCTAATCATGGTGTAGATACAAATCGCCTTTTTGTCAGTGACCGTGCTCACCTGATCATGCCTTATCATACTCTTCTCGACACGCTGGAAGAGGAAAGGCGTAGTAAAGGAGCGCTGGGTACTACGCGTAGAGGCATTGGTCCTGCTTTTGCCGATAAAGTAGCTCGTTTGGGAATTCGTGTTGGAGATTTATTAGATAAGGATAGATTTCGGAACCGTTTGAGTGTAGCTCTTGAGTTTAAGAATATCATCCTGACAAAAGCATACCAAGCCTCACCTTTCTCATTGGAAGAGGTTTATAACCAATACTGTCATTATGGAGAACAGCTAGCTCCTTTCATTCGGGAAACTAGCTCCATGATTCACGAAGCGGTGACAAAAAGAGATCCAGTTTTGTTGGAAGGTGCCCAGGGAGCTTTACTTGACCCTGACTTCGGCACCTATCCTTACGTGACCTCTTCTTCACCGTTGGCCGCAGCAGGCTGTGTTGGAGCAGGGCTAGGACCAAAAGAAATCGACCGCGTGGTGGGCGTGTTTAAGGCATATAACACCAGAGTTGGGGCTGGCCCCATGCCCACAGAGCTCAAGGATGAAACCGGTAACTTCATACGTGAAAAAGCGCATGAGTATGGTGCTACCACAGGAAGACCGCGAAGATGTGGTTGGTTTGATGCTGTGGCAGGGCACTTCAGCGTTCAAATAAATGGCCTTAGTGACATAGCTCTAACTCACCTCGATATTTATGATGGTTTCTCTTCAATTAAAATATGCACCGCCTATAAATTTGACGATGAGGTCCTAACCTCTTTCCCTAGCGATGTAACCATATTGGAGAAATGCCAACCTATCTACGAAGAATTGGATGGCTGGGAAGAATCAATAAGTGGAATCCGAAATTTTGACAAGCTGCCAGCGGCAGCTCACAATTATATGTCCCGCCTTGAAGACCTCCTGTCCTGCCCCATCAGCCTCGTCTCCGTAGGACCGAATAGGAGGCAAATAATATCGGTGAAAGAGTTCCTCAGTTGATAATCGTCGGCCATCAACTCTGGGGGATAGGCAAACCTATTCTATAGTCCTTTAGCGTTGCCTGTATGAGATTAGCTGATTTTTCATCAGGCTCAACTAAGAGTAGAAGATTCGCCAGTGGTGTCTGAGACTACCACTCCATCACACCGCCTGAATCCAGTAAAGATACTGCCAGCTTCTTAGCTTGTTGGCAGTTAACCTCGCCTTGAGCGTCAAAAGGCATAACCATAGCTGTTGGTAAGCGACCCCGCTTATTCACTAAAACTAGCTAAACTACTATTAAGGCTTATCCAACCCCTCTCTACCCCTTCCTCAGCAATTTGTACAGCGTTTAGTGCTGCCCCTTTACGCAGATTATCAGCCACTATCCACATAACAAGTCCGTTAGGATGCGAGATGTCTTTTCTGATTCGGCCCACAAAAACATGATTTGACCCACTAGCAGCCCAGGGTTGAGGATAAAAACTCACAGTGGGGTCATCAAGTATTCTGACTCCCGAAGCTTCAGCCAAAATCCTCCTTGCTTCCCCAGGAGTGATGGGTGAACTAAATTCTACGTTAACTGATTCACTATGCCCAAAGTAAACAGGAACTCGGACACAAGTAGCCGAAATCGCTATATCTTCAGTATGCAATATCCTCCGTGTTTCTTCCACCATTTTCTGTTCTTCTTTGGTATATCCATTACCCAAAAAGACATCAATTTCCGGTAGTACATTAAAAGCTATTTGATGAGAATAGACATGAGGACAAATACGGCGCCCTTCTAAAACCAACCGCGCTTGATTTGTCAGCTCTTGCAGAGCAGCACCACCACTACTTGATACTGCTTGGTATGTACTGACCACAATTCGCTTTATGGGATTGATCTTGTGCAAGGGATAAAGTGCTACCACCATTTGGATTGTAGAGGCATTTGGACTGGCAATTATCCCTCTATGCCATTCTATATCCTCAGGATTTACCTCTGGTACTATGAGAGGCACCATAGGATCCATCCTGAAGGCAGCGCTATTATCAATGACCACTGCTTCAGCTTCGACAGCCACTGGCGCTAACCTTCGACTAATATCAGCACCAGCAAAGAAAAAAGCAATATCGACATTACGAAACGCCTCTGGTTTCACTTCTGCAACTTCAAGTTTTTGATGATTAAAGAAGAGTTTCGCCCCAGAAGAATGATCAGATGTTAGTAATTGAACAGAAGCTATAGGGAGATTGCGTTCCTCTAGTATCTTGATAAATTCTTGCCCCATAATCCCGGTAGCGCCAATAATAGCTATATTGAATCCTTTCATGGCCTTTCCTACAGCTCTACCAAGGCATCCAACCCGTAAGTTAGCCCCTTGCGTTTTGTCACCTCATTAATTGCCAGGATAATGCCAGGCAAGTAACACCCTCGATTTATAGTAGTGTGACGTAAGCTTAAAGTTTCACCCGCTCCACTAAATATAACCTCCTGCCCAGCCATAAATCCTGGCAACCTTAAGCTGTGGATAGCTATGCCATCCATCTGTCCTCCTCTGGTATTGTTAAGCACTTCGCGCGTAACTTCAGGATAAATGAATGGTTTACCATGCGTTTGTAACATAGCTCTTGCTGTAGTGATAGCGGTTCCAGAAGGAGCATCAGCCTTTTTATCATGGTGTCTTTCGACAATCTCGGCGTAGTTGAAGAATTTAGCAGCAAATTTCGACAAATGAATTAGAAGGGCTGCCCCTAAAGAAAAATTAGGTGCCACTACCACACCTATCCCATTGGCTACGCATAATTGCGCAATTTCTGCCAAATTCTCTTCAGAAAGGCCTGTGGTGCCTATAACCATATTCACTTTTTGTTTAATAGCAATGCGAGCGGCGGCTATGGAAGCCTCGGCATTAGTGAAATCTACCACCACATCAGCGTTGCAGCTCCTTAAAAGCGAGTCTAAATCTGAAGAAAATGGTATCAACTCGGGCGCCTCAGCTAAAGGAAGATATTTCTGAGTTACTTCCTTTTCCACAGCACCCACTGCCTTTAACCCGGGCTCGCAAACCACGGCTTTAGTTACCTCTTGCCCCATCCTACCCAAAGCGCCGTTAATAACTACTCTTATGGGTTCTAAACGAGAAGTCATGTTCCTTTCTTTCCCTCCAGTGGCGAAATAATCTATGTCTTATAATTGCCGTGCTGTTTGTCCCTACCATGAGGGTGGATAAATTTCTTCCGAGGACGTTCGGGAGCCGAGGAATCCTTAACCTTGGCGCCAGGAATACTGGAAAGTCTTTCAAATACTGCTTTGCGCGATAAATTTATCCTACCAGAGCTGTCAATTCCAATAACTTTCACCATTACCTCATCACCCACTTTAACCACATCTTCTACCTGGTTTACATGGTAGTCAGCAAGCTCGCTGATATGGACGAGGCCTTCCTTCCCCGGCAGGATTTCCACCATGGCACCAAAATTAAACAGCCTGGTCACTTTCCCAGTGTAAATCTCTCCTTGCTCCACTTCCCGGGTTAAACCCTCTATTATTTTGATTGCTTTCTGGGCTGCCTCTTCGTTTGGAGAACCAACAAGAACCTTACCATCATTCTTTATATCTATAGTGGTCTTGGTTTCATCTATAATAGACCTTATAACCCTACCGCCAGGACCAATGACGCTCCCAATCTTGCTCGGGTCAATCCTTATTTCATACATTCTGGGAGCATAGGGACTGAGTTCAGAGCGACTAGCACTGATAGCTAAGCTCATTTTACCCAGTATTTCCAACCTTGCTTCACGAGCCTGACTTAAGGCTTCAGCTAAGATGCCATAATCTATCCCCTGCAGCTTGATATCAAGCTGCAAAGCCGTGAGCCCACGAGCTGTGCCCGCAACTTTAAAATCCATGTCACCATAAGCATCTTCCATACCCACGATGTCGGTTAGAACAACATAGTCCCCATCCCTTCCAGTAACTAACCCCATGGCTATCCCAGCCACAGGTGCCTTTATAGGCACACCAGCATCCATCAAGGAAAGGGTCGAGGCACAGGCGCTAGCCATGGATGTGCTCCCGTGAGAACTAAGCACCTCAGAAACCAGACGTATGGTGTACGGAAAATCATTCTCCGATGGCAGTACTGGTGCAATAGCTCGTTCCACTAAAGCGCCATGCCCAATCTCTCGCCTTCCTGTTGCTCCTATTCGTTTCACTTCACCGGTAGAAAAGGGAGGAAAATTATAATGATGCATAAAGCGTTTAGTTTCCTCCAGCCCCAAGCCATCCAATAACTGCTCTCGACTTGTGGACCCCAAAGTGGCAATAGTCAACACCTGGGTTGCCCCCCGGGAAAATAATCCTGAGCCATGGGTGCGCGGCAGGATGCCAACCTCACAACTAATAGGACGAATTTCTTTGGCTTGGCGACCATCCAGGTGTCGCCTTGTCTGTAATATTTTCTCTCTCACAATAGCTCTGAGCCGGGTCTCAAAAGCAAAATTGATTTCATCTTCTGGAAAGGAATCAACCAACATATTTCTTATTTCTTCTTTGAGAGACGTTAAAGCCTTCTCTCTTTGCAGTTTCTCTGGCTCCTCTAGAACCTGGTTTACTTTCTCACCAAGCATGGAAGCAATTTGAGCTGAAAGCTCAGGAGCAAATTCCTTGGATTTGATTTCCACTTTAGCTTTGCCATAATTTCTCTGTAAATCTTCTTGAAGCTTAATGACTTCTTGATTTGCCTCGTGTCCTAACTTGATTGCCTCTAGCAATATTTCTTCGGATACTTCCCTGGCACCTGCTTCCACCATTACAACATTTTCTTTACTGCTAGCAACAATCAGGTCGAGCAAGCTATTTTCCATTTGAGGCAGGGTAGGATTCACAATTAAAGTATTGTTTATATAGCCAACATGCATTGCCGATATAGGGCCCAAGAACGGGATATCCGATAATGTCAAGGCTGCTGAAGCGCCAATAAGGGCACAAATATCAGGGTCATTTTCTTGATCAACAGACAACACTGTCGCCACAACCTGAACATCATAATTAAATTCCTTGGAAAAAAGGGGGCGCAGAGAGCGGTCGATGAGGCGACTAGTTATAACCGCTTCCTCAGTAGGGCGTCCTTCTCGCCTGATAAAGCTGCCCGGTATTTTTCCCGCAGCATAGAGCCTTTCTTCATAATCCACTGTTAGCGGTACGAAATTGACTTCCTCTCGAGGCTCGGAACTTGCACAGGCCGTAACCAAGACAAGCGTGTCACCATACCGTATAGCGATAGCACCATTCGCTTGCTGAGCAAATTTCCCCACCTGAATGCCAAGCACCCTACCACCTATTGAACACTCAAAAACATCAGCCATACTATTTCCTCAAACCCAGTCTAGTAATAAGAGCATAATATCGCTTGGTATCCGTCCTGTTCAAGTAAGCCAGAAAACGCCTCTGCTTTCCTATCACCCCGTGGAGCGCATGTCGGGAATGTCGATCCTGGGGATACAACCTAAGATGCTCAGTTAACCGATTTATCGTCTCGGTAAGCAAAGCCACCTGGACCTCGACAGACCCACTATCATTTTCCTTAAGTCTAAATTGGGTGACGATTTCCTCTTTCTTTTTCTTGTCCACTGTTATAAACTCCCTAACTTAATAATGTCGTATATCATATCACGATAAAAAATTCTTGTATAGAAATTGACCAAAAGTTCAAGATGCTTTACAATTGTTTTGTAAAGGCAACTTTTTATGCGCGAAAGTTGCGGTGTTTTTGGAGTTTATGCCTCAGGCATAAATGTAGCCCAGACGGTCTTTTTTGCCCTCTTTGCTTTACAGCATCGCGGTCAAGAAAGTGCCGGCATCGCTGTCACCAATGGCGATGGTGTAAAACTACATACGAATATGGGCTTGGTTTCCCAGGCATTCACTGAAAATGACCTCGCCCTTCTCAAAGGATATATTGGCATTGGGCACAATCGCTACTCCACCACAGGCTCAAGCAGACCTGTAAATGCCCAGCCCATTATAGCGAAAGCAGATGGGTTGACCATTGCTCTGGCACATAATGGCAATATCATCAACTTCGAGTTGCTCCGAGATGAACTGCAGCAGCGTGGCTATCAGTTTCACACCAGTAGCGATTCCGAAGTCATTGCCAACCTGATTTTGGCCTCCCCCGGCCAGAACTGGGAGCAAAAAATAGGACATGCCATGCACCGCCTCCAAGGAGCTTATTCCTTGGTAATCTTAACGGAAAATGAACTGACCGGAGTTCGGGACTCCTTTGGTGTTCGTCCCCTTTGTCTCGGAATGATTGACAGTGGATGGTGCATTGCCTCGGAAAGTTGCGCCTTAGACCACATAGGTGCCCAATTCGTAAGGGAAATCGAACCCGGGGAAATTATAGTCATCAATAGCCAGGGGGTGAAAAGTTTCAATGAGGGAGATGGTAAAAAGGCCCTATGCATCTTTGAATACATTTATTTCGCCCGTCCCGACAGCATCATCCAAGGTAAACTACTCTACCCAACAAGGGAAGCTATGGGTAGGATATTGGCTGAAGAATATCCTGTTGACGCTGATTTCGTCATGGGTGTTCCCGATTCAGCTACTGCCGCCGGCATTGGCTATTCTCATGCTTCAGGTATCCCGTATTGCGAAGGCCTGCTAAAAAACCGCTATGTCGGACGTACCTTTATTGAACCTGACCAAAGGATACGGGAGCTTGGCGTCCAATTAAAATTTAACCCCCTTTCCCAGATAATTGCTGGGAAAAGGTTAGTAGTCGTCGATGACAGTATTGTTCGTGGCACCACTACTCCACGTGTAGTAAGTCTGCTCAGAAAAGCCGGTGCCGCCGAAGTTCATTTGCGCATCTGCGCTCCCCCCATCCGTTATCCCTGTTTCTTCGGTGTGGATATGGCAGCTAGATGGCAACTCATCGCCGCAAGAAAGACCGTCCCTGAAATAAGAGAATACCTCGGTGCTGATTCGCTGGGATACCTTAGCCTCGATGGCTTAATTCGAGCTGTGGACCTGCCCAGAGATATTTTCTGCCTGGCTTGCTTCACTGGAGCATACCCTATTCCAGTACAGATGGAGATGGATAAACTGGCTTTGGAAGTACTCCCCACTGGAGAAACTAAATGAAATCCACCTCTAAGGAAGCTTATGCTCTTGCTGGTGTAGATATTTCTCTTGCTGACAAAGTAAAGAAAATCATTGCCCAGCAAGCTCGAACTACTTCTCGACCCGAGGTCATCGGCTCAGAATTCTTCGGCAGTATGTTTCAGCTCAAAGGATATGACGAGCCAGTTTTAGTCTCCAGTGTCGATGGGGTTGGCACCAAGCTTAAAATAGCATCGCTCTTGGGTAAAAACAATACCGTAGGCATGGACATAGTCAATCACTGCGTGAACGATATTCTTTGTTGTGGTGCCGAGCCCCTTTTCTTCCTCGACTATATTGCTGCAGGTAAGCTTGTGCCCAAGCAAATAGAAGCTATTATTTCAGGCTTAGTGCAAGCCTGCCAAGAAGTTGGCTGCTCATTAATTGGCGGCGAAACCGCCGAGATGCCGGGCATATATTCTGAGATGAATTACGACCTAGTAGGTTTCATTGTTGGAGTAGTGGAAAAGAAAAATATCATCGACGGCAGTTCCATTGTCCCGGATGATGTAATCCTTGGCCTGCCTTCATCTGGCTTACATACCAATGGCTATTCATTAGTGCGAAGAGTCTTTGGGATAGATGCTAACCCTTCGCGCTTAAATGAATTTTATCCTGAGCTAGGCAAAAGCCTCGGTGAAGAATTGCTCCAGG
>Ga0172364_10001068_pt1 | contig 20680 bp, 26 predicted proteins | sample LakKivSesite10cm_FD_114545 | JGI IMG/M metagenome (GOLD analysis project Ga0172364, IMG submission 114545) | Sediment microbial communities from Lake Kivu, Rwanda - Sediment site 10cm | ecosystem: Environmental > Aquatic > Freshwater > Lake > Sediment | place: Rwanda: Western Province, Lake... | reverse complement strand
GGTTATTGATGAAAATAATTTAACTTCCGAAAATTATGACACCCTTTCAGTTTTATATAATTTGGGTTATGCAGGAATAAATGATGATGGAACATTTACAGAACAAGGACAAAGATATTTAGATCTCCTTGATAAAAGAAAGGCTGAAGTAAACAAAATAATTAATTGCTTTGATTACGAAAAAAGTGAAAGAAATTATATCAAAAACAAGAGAATAATGCCTTTGTTTAATATTCATGACAATAATAATAGTATAGACCAACAATATCATGAATTATTCAATTTTTATATATCAGAATTAGATAATATAAAAAATGAAGAAGATTTTTGGTGGTCCGCATTATGTCTAAATGAATCTTTTTTATACTCAAAAATTTTAGATAATATTTATAAAATAGAAATAGATAAAGAAAACAGAAATAAAATTTATGATGCTGCAAATTATCTTAAAAATGTAACTGAAAGTTATAGAAATACTGAGCTTGGACAATACATTGACAAATTATACAAAAAGATTATCCCATTTAAAAATGACTAAAACTAACCAAAATAAATTAAAAGAATCAAAAGTTTACAATTTGAATAAAATCACATTAAATAAAAACATCAAAACTTTTTTGTCTATAGAAAGAGACTATGCAGAACCTTGGAACAAAGAAAATTTCTTGATGGATATGCCTTATAAATGGCAATTTAGCAAATATATAACTTTTGAAAACAATATTGCTGGGTTTATTATTGGTTCTCTTAACAATAAAACTGTTTCATTACATAGATTTATGGTTGACAAAAATTATAGAAGATTAGGTCTTGGACTTAAAATATATCAAGAATTTGAAGAGAATTGTAAAGAAAAAAAAGGGGTGGAAAAAATAGTATTAAAGGTTCTTGCTGAAAATAAGTCTGCTATTTCCTTTTATAATAGCTTGGGCTATGGAATAAAAGAAGAGTTTGAATATTTAAGGATAAAAAGGTATTTAATGGAAAAACATATTAGTTAAATAAACCTCTTGGCCATGCTTTCATTAATATCAACCAGGTTTTCCTTTGCCTGCATATGCCTGAACTTCTGGTCAATATCGAGATAGACCTCCTGATTAAGATATTTCTTTATCACAGGGATTCCTTTCTCAATAAGGTTTGTTACATACTCCCTGGCCATGAATTCTGTCAGGCCAATCCTTCTTGCAATAGTCTTATAGGTTATGGGCCCCTTTTCCTCAGCCATTGTGTAAAGTGCCAGAAAAACCTCTTTCTCCCTTGTAGTCAGGAATATATGGTTTGGAGCAGGTTTTTTATTATCATCTGCAATTTTCTCGTTTGCAAGGTGTTTTATAGAGAGCTGTATTTCCTCTATTTTCTCATTTAGCTTATCAATCTTTGAGTCAATATTACATAAGTATTCATAATTTGCCTGGATTTCATTAGTATTTTCGTTAATAGAGCTTAGATGCTCATCAAACTCTTCTTTTATAGTATTAAAGGCTTTTTTCAGATTTTTATTAATTATAAGAGCCTCTTTAGAACTCTTGCTCTTTTTTCTACTAAATAAACCAAAAATAATTAGTATCACCCCGTTTAACTGTATTTTCAAGCTTGTTTAAAAACTTTTCTAAAAATAACAAATTTTAAAAACAAAGATAAACTTTTCTGTTAACAAACCATAAAGGACAACATAATGATAAATTCAAAATCAAACTTAGCGATTTTACTCTCAAAATTAAGACTTTTTGAGGCTCCAAAACTAAAAGCAGAGCAGTACACAACAGACTCAGAAATAGCAGCAGCTGTTTTGTGGCAGGCTTATTACTTAAGGGATATAGAAAACAAAACAATAGCTGATCTTGGCAGCGGCACCGGTATACTTGGCCTAGGCGCCTTACTATTAGGAGCAAAAAAAGTTTTTTTTGTTGAGAATGACAAGGATTCGATTAAGATTGCCAAGAAAAATCTTGCTTTTATTGAAAAAGGAACCAAGGCAAAGCTTTCTGAGAAAGCCATATTCCTTAACCGAGACATCAATAATTTTAATGAAAAAGTTGACACTGTAATCCAGAATCCTCCATTTGGCACAAAACAAAGGCATGCTGATAAAATTTTCTTAGAAAAGGCATTTTCTCTTGCAGATGTAATTTATAGTTTCCATAAGCTTAAGACAGAGGTGTTTGTAAACAAAATTTCAGGAGATTATGGCTTTGGAATTACCAATTTATGGAAATTTGACTTTCCAATAAAGGCAACATACAGCTTTCATAAGAAAAGAATCCAAAGAATAAAGGTTGGATGCTGGAGAATGAATAAAATCAAATAGAAATCTTTATAAACATTATAAAAAATCTTTTTTAGGGTGTTTTTATGGAATTAAACATAATTGAGGAAAAAAAGAACAGGTTATGCTTTGAAATCAAGGGCCAAGGCAATACTTTCTGCAATATATTGAAAAATGAGCTGTGGAATGACAAGCATATTACTATTGCAACATATACTATTAAACACCCGCTGATTGGAACCCCTTTTATGATTGTTGAGACAGATAGTAAAAAAAGCCCAAGGCAGGCACTGGCAAGTGCTGCTGAAAGGATTGCTGATAAGGCAGACAAACTCAAGAAAGAGTTTAAGAAAGAAATAAAATGATCAAGCCAGATCAGGGCAAACTACTGATAAAACTTGCAAGAGACTCCATTTCCTCCTATTTCTTAAGAAAAGAGCCTAATACGAGCGCTGTAGGATGTTTTTCCCAAAAACAAGGGGTTTTTGTAACCCTGTACAAGAAAAACCAGCTAAGGGGATGTATTGGCTTTCCAGAGCCTGTTTTTCCATTGTTTGAGGCAATAATAAAAGCAGCAAGATCAGCTGCCTTTGAGGATCCAAGGTTTCTGCCCTTGCAGAAAGAGGAGCTAAAGGATATAAAAATTGAAATATCTGTTCTTACTGTCCCAAAGCTTATTGAAGTGAAAAGCCCAGAAGATTATCTTAAGGAAATAAAGATTGGCAAAGATGGCCTTATAATAAGGTCAAGCCTTGGCTCCGGGCTATTGCTGCCGCAGGTTGCAACAGAGTACAACTGGGATGCAGAGGAATTTCTTGGGCATTTGTGCGAGAAGGCCTGGCTAAAGCAGGATGCATGGAAAGATGCAAACAACAGGATTTACAAGTTTCAGGCACAGATATTTAAAGAATAGAACTTTCTCCAGATTAAAATGGCCATAGACAGGATATTAAAATTATACAAAGACAAAATAGAACTTAGGCTAAAAATATTTCTGGATGAAAAAATTGCCGAGGCAAAAAAAATATCAGATTCTTCAAGAGAGATAATGCAGTGCATAAAAGACTTTAGCCTTAGGTGGGGAAAAAGAATAAGGTCAATACTAGTTGTAATGGCCTATAAATCGCTTGGAGGAAAAAATGAAAATGCAATAATTGACATTGCAGTATCAGCAGAGTTGATGCAGTCATTCCTGCTGGTTCATGATGATATAATTGATGATGATAGCCTAAGAAGGGGCGGCCCAACCATGCATAGAACATATGCAGAGAAATACAAGGATTATAACAACCCAAAAAAATTTGGGGAAAGCATGGCAATAATTGCAGGCGACCTTTTAGCAGTTCTTGGAAATGAGACGATATCTAAATCAGATTTTGATGAAGGAAAAAGAGTAAGGTTATTGCAGAAGTTCAATAACATTGTAAAGATGACTGGCTATGGCGAAATAACTGACATTTTATTGGGCCTAAAAACCCATATAAGGGAAGAAGATATACTGAAAATGCACAAATTAAAAACAGCTGCCTACACAATAGAAGGACCTTTGCATATGGGTGCAATAGCTGCAGGGGCATCGGATGAGCAGCTAAAAACACTAACCAATTACGCAATTCCATTGGGGCAGGCATTCCAGATAAGGGATGATATTTTGGGTATGTTTGGCTCAGAGGAAAAACTTGGCAAGCCTGCTGACTCTGATATAAAAGAGGGCAAGAAAACGCTTCTTATTTTAAAGGCACTGGAAAATTCAGATAAAGAACAAAAAGAGCTCATTTTAAATGCCTTGGGAAACAAAAATATAACAAAAACAGAGCTAACAAAGGTAAGAGAAACCATAAAGAAAACAGGGTCACTAGATTACTCTGAAATTCTGGCAGAAAAACTAGTGGAAAAGGCAAAGGATGTAATAAAAAAATCTGATTTTGAAAAGCAGGGAAAAGACTTCTTGCTTGAAATAGCAGATTACATAATCAAAAGGGATTACTAAGATGAAGAGAAGAAAAACAAGAGGTGTAAGAGTAGGAAAACTAAGGATTGGCGGCAATGCTCCAATATCTGTCCAGTCAATGTGCACTACGCATACAGGAGATGTAAATAGAACTTTAAAACAAATTCATGAGCTTGAGAATGCCGGCTGCGAGATAATAAGGGTTTCTGTTACAGACATAGATGAAGCAAAAGCATTGAAAAAAATAAAAGGGAACATAAGCCTCCCTTTGGTTGCAGACATTCATTTTGACTACAGGCTTGCAATTGAATCAGCAAAATACGCTGACAAGCTGAGGATAAACCCGGGGAATATTGGTTCTGATGATGAGGTTAAGTTGGTTGTAGAGCAAGCAAAGGATTATGGCATTCCAATAAGAATTGGCGTGAACCTTGGCTCTTTAGACAAAAGGATTATTGAAAAATTTGGCCTAACATCAAAAGCAATGGTTGAATCTGCCCTAAAACATATAAAAATCCTTGAAGAGCTCGACTTTTACAACACAGTTATTTCAATGAAGGCCTCTGACATTAAAAGAACTGCTGATGCCTATAGGATGTTGGCAGACAAAGTAGATTACCCCTTTCATCTTGGCGTTACAGAGGCAGGAACATCTTATTCAGGAACAATAAAATCCTCTATAGGAATTGGGTCATTACTATTAGAAGGAATTGGGGATACAATAAGGGTTTCCCTTACATCAAATCCTTTGGAAGAAGTAAAAGCAGGGCTTGAAATACTAAACAGCCTTGGCTTAAGAAAACAGAGAACAATAATTTCATGCCCTGGATGCGGCAGAACAGAAATAGATTTAATTGGATTGGCAAAAAACATTGAACAGGCAACAGCACATATAAAAAAACCAATCCAGATAGCTGTTATGGGTTGCGCTGTCAATGGACCAGGAGAGGCAAAAGAAGCAGATGTTGGTGTGGCTGGTGCAAAAAACTTTGGCATAATCTTCAGAAAGGGAAGGGTTGTTAAGAGGGTTGAGAAAGACAAAATTTTAGGGTCATTATTGGAGGAAATAAGCAAATTATAGGGGGCTTGTATGAAAACAATAGCAATAATACTAGCAGCAGGAAAGGCAAAAAGAATGATGGCTGATAAAAATAAACTGTTTTTAGAGCTGCAAAAACCAATTCTAATACATACAATAGAGGCATTTGAAAAACATAAACTAATCAATGAGATAATAGTTGTTGTGAACAAAAAGCATTTAGATATTTGCAATAAGGTTGTTGAAAAGAACATCTTTAAAAAAATCAGGAAAATAGTTGTTGGCGGTGAAACAAGACAGCAGTCATCATACAATGGGGTTATGGAAGCAGATGCTGATATTATCCTTATCCATGATGGTGCAAGGCCGCTTGTAACAGAGGATTCTATAACAAACTCGATCAAGGATGCTCTAAAATATGGAGCCTCTGTTGTTGCAGTACCTATGAAAGAAACTGTAAAAAATGTTGATAATTTTTTTGTTAAAAACACCCTTAACAGGAAAAAACTATGGATTGCACAGACTCCTCAAACCTTTAAATCAGAGATTATTAAGAAAGCCCACAGATCAGCAAAAAAAGATAATTTTTTTGCAAAAGATGACTCTACATTAGTTGAGAGATTGGGTTATAAAGTTAAGGTATCAACAGGGCATTATGAAAATTTAAAGATAACAACACCAGATGATTTGGTAATAGCAAAGCATATATTCAAGAAAAATAATAGGGGATATTATGATTAGGGTTGGTATTGGCCAGGATTCCCATAGTTTTATAAGAAAAGGCAAAAAAAGCCTTGTTCTTGGCGGCGTAATAATCCCTAATGAAAAAGGCCTTGAAGGAAACTCAGACTGCGATGTTGTTCTGCATGCATTATTTAATGCATTAAGCCAGGCCATTGGAAAAAGATCAATAGCAGTTTACTCTGATAAGATGTGCAGCGAAGGAATTGATGACAGCAAGGAGTATTTGAAAGTAGCATTAAAAATGGTCAATGAAAGCAATTATAGAATAAGCAACATTGGAATAATGATTGAGGCAAAAAAACCAAGGATTGAGCCGTATGTTGACAAGATGAAGAAGAGTATATCAGAAATATTGATGATAGAAGAGGATAGTGTTGGTATAACAGCAACCTCCGGAGAAGGCCTTACTGCTTTTGGCAGGGGCATTGGAATACAAGCATTTGCAGTAGCAACTCTTATCAGGTGTTAATAAATGGAAACTGTTGAAAAGGCATATGCAAAGCTAAACCTTTCTCTTGATGTTATTAAGAAACTTCCTTCTGGATACCATGAAATAGACTTTGTTATGCAGGAGATTAAACTGTATGATGTTATTAAGCTAAAAAAAGTAGATAAAGGTATTAGATTAATAAGCAGTATTGGTATCTGTCCAACAAAAGAAAACCTCGCTTACAAAGCTGCAGAAGTTATTATCAAAAAATTTAAACTAAAAAAAGGTGTTGAGATAACCATTGAGAAAAATATTCCTATTGGAGCCGGTCTTGGAGGAGGAAGCTCAGATGCTGCTGCTTTAATCAAGGGAATGAAAAAATTATTTGATATTAAAATGAGTGAAGAAGAAATGGTTGAAACTGCAGCTATGATCGGAATGGATGTTCCATTCTTTATTCTTGGAGGAACTGTTCATGCAACAGGGAGAGGAGAAAAAATAAAGAGAATAGAACCTTTGCCAAAAGATGTTTACTTTGTTTTGGCAAAACCAAATTTTAATATTTCAACAAGGGATGCTTATAACAATCTTGATTATGAAAAAATAAGCAAAGAGCGAAAAACAGCCCAGATGCTTAAGGCAATCAAAGAACAAAACATTGAAAAAATTGCAGAAAACATGCATAATGATTTTGAATGTTCTATATGTAAAAAATATCCAATTATTAGTGAAATCAAGGAAAAAATGATAAAAAATAAGGCATTAAATGCATTGATGTCTGGCTCTGGTCCAACTGTTTTTGGGATAACCCGAGAAGAAGCTGTTGCAGAAAACATACAGGACAGCCTGAAAAAAGATCCTTATTTTAAGAAAAACCTTAATTTTGTTTGCATAACACAAACAAGGTGAAATCATGAAGGTTATTTGTGCAGAGAACATGGGCTTTTGCTTTGGTGTAAATAGGGCAATTGGCATGGTTTTAAAAGAGAAGAATGCTTATAGTCTTGGCCAGCTCATACATAATCCGCAGGTTGTTGAATTGCTTGAGAAAAAAGGGGTTAAGGTTGTTAATTCAGTTGATGAAGCCAATAAAACTTTAGTTATAACCGCCCATGGAACATTAAAATCAAACATTGAGAAGGCAAAGGAGAGGGGCCTTAGAATAATAGACACAACCTGTCCTCTCGTGAGAAGAGTCCATGAGCTTGTAAAAAAGTTTGGTAATAAGGGCTACAAAATTATATTGCTTGGAGATAAAGATCACCCCGAGGTTAAGGGGATTGTTAGCAATACTGGCAGTGCAGTTGTAATAAAAAGCCCTGAGGAAGCAAAGAGCTTAAGATTTAACAAGGCCTGTGTTTTATCCCAAACAACACAATCAACGGACAATTTCAACAACGTTGTTAATGTGCTGAAGAAAAATATCTCTGACTTAAAGGTTTTTAATACAATATGTGATGCTACAAAGAAAAGACAGGATTCAGCAATAGAGCTTGCCAAAAAGGTTGATTTTATGATTGTGGTGGGAGGATATAACAGCGCCAACACAAAAATGTTAAGCCAGATCTGCAGTGAAATAGTTGAGACAAAACATATAGGAAAAGCTGATGAGCTTGATGAAGAATGGCTTAAAAACAAAAAAACAGTTGGATTAACAGCTGGAGCTTCTACTCCTAGCTGGATAATTAAGGATATAAGAATAAAGATAGAGGCTATATAAATGAAACATAAGAAAGGATTAACAATTGAGGAATGCGTAAGAAGAGCAAAGAAATTTATAGACTCTCAAGGTGTTTGCCTGCTTTTGTATGATATAAAGGGATCAAGAAATTTTGAGGTAAATAAATTTATTCAAAAACGACGTGAGATGCAGGAAAGTTTGAACAATAAATTTTCAAAATATATGCCTGAAAATGATTTAGACTTCAGGGGAATATTTAAGAAAGGATTTCAGATATACAGGGGTGATGCCGCTGTTGCAGGAATAAACTCAGCAGAGATTATTCCTAAGATAGTTAATTATCAAAAGGAAATGTTTCCAGATGTACCGCTTTATTGGAGTGTGGCAAAGGATGGTTTTGATAAGGGGGGGTATATTTAGTGGATGACCCTTTATTTTATAATCATTTAATCCATAATAAATTAAACTATTTCCCGAAGCGCCTATTCCTGTTTTTGTATTCCTCAACAACCTCAACAAGGTCTTGTTTTTCAAACTCAGGCCATGTCTTTTCAAGAAAAAACCATTCAGAATATATTGACTGCCATGGAAGAAAATTGCTTGTCCTTTGCTCGCCGCCGGTCCTTATTATCATGTCTAAATCTCCGTCTAAATAAAGGTTCTCTGCAAATGTTTTTTCATTAATTTCATCTATTTTAAGCTTTTTGCTCTTAACTTTTTCAGCAATTTTTTTCACTGTATCAACAATCTCTTCCCTACCGCCATAAGCAAGGGCAATATTGATTCTGTATTCTTTGTAATCCTTAGTCAAGTCCATAATTTTTTTTATTTTTTCCTGCACTTTTTCTGGAAATAAATAATACCTACCAATGACATTTATTCTTATTTTATACTTATGGATATCCTCATTTGTTAAGATTTCATTAAATGCTTTTTCAAAAATATCCATTAAATAATCAAACTCTTTTTTTGGCCTGTTGAAGTTTTGCATAGAAAAACAGTAAAGTGTCAGTTCTTTAATATCCAGTTCTCTGCACCATTTAAACAGTTTTTTGAGTTTTTTATAGCCAAATTCATGGCCTTCCCATGGGTTCAGATTAAGCCTTTTTGCAAAGCGCCTGTTTCCATCTAAAATAATTCCTATATGTTTCGGGTCCTTATTCATGAAATAATATGAAAAATAGGTTATTTATAAAGCTTTTTGTATTATGTTTTTAAATTTTAATAAATGAATTTATTTTATTAATAAGCTTGTTTGCCCTTGTTGCCCCTGCACCATAATTTAATAATTCATACCTGTATTTTATCATTGCCAGTGGATTTTCCACGATATATTTAAGCCTTGCATCAGCCCCCTCCAGCCTTTTGAGCTTTTCTGCACTCTCAATCTCTTTTTCATATTTGCCGAGCTCTTCGTTAATCATGCCAATTGCATAATTGAACTTATTATTTACAGCAGAATTCAGCTTGTTTACCTTTGAGATGTATTCATCAATCTGTTCCTCAAGCCTTTTTTCTCCTTTCCATTCACTATAGGTATTTATTTCATTTGTCTTTTCTTTAAGCTGTCTAATTATAATTAGTTCTTTGTTCTGAAGCCCAAGCTTGAGTAAGGAATCAACCTGCCTTTGCAAATTATCAATAATATATTTATCTTTGCTAATCTCCCTCTTTACTTTCTCCAAGAGCACAATATAATCCTCTTTTTTGTTGGTTATGGTGTCCTCTATCTTGCAAATTCCTGCAATCCCCGCTGTATTTCCAAAGCAGTCATATAAGTACCTTATCTTATTGTTTTTTAAAGTTAATTCCTCAAGTTTTTCAATTGTTCCTGGTTTATTCCAGTTATTGGTTTGGAGAATATTGTTTAATAGTTCAAATTCAGCACCTATTTTTTCTATTTCAAAAGTTATTCTTGCCTCTATTTCGCTTATTAGGTTTGATCCGCTATCAACAAATGCTTTTGCATAATCTCTGAAATAATTATCACCTTTAAAATCCTGAATCCTACTTAAGTCAGAATTGATTTCATTAATGATGCCTCTCACTTGGTCTATTTTCTGTTTTGTAATGTTTCCGTTGAATGCAATCTCCACAATATTCCTATTTTTTTGAATTTTCTTGTTTAACTCAGCAATCTCTTGACTGAAGTCATTCAACTGATATGTGTCCCTAATATACTTTTTCGGAAAATGTATTATCTCTCCTTTCTTGGCTATTGCATCAAAATTTTCATCAAACTTCTTGTTGAATTTGATTATCTTATCCAAGCTGTAAGATTCCTTGCAGACCTTTTCTGCTATAGACTCCAGGGTTTCATCCTCCATTACCTGATAATACCTTGAATTCTCAAATAAAACATCATGCTTTCTCTTAATTTTATAGGCCTCAGCAGAAATGCAGCCAAGAGATAAAACTATTAGTAACCAAATAATTGACTTTTTGATTTTTTTCTTGAAAGAATTTATTTTTGACTGCTCATTAGTTATCACATCATCCAATTTTTTGTTTAATTCGCTAAATTTTGATTCAGTTTCTTCTAAAATATCCTCAAGTTCGTTTCTCATCTTATCTCTCCACAAGCCCCTCTATTTGTATAAACTGCCTGTGGTTTTTTGACAGTTCTTTCTTAGCTGATAGAAGCTCTTTCTTTTTTTGACAGAATTAAAATAACCCTTTTTTTGATTTATTTTATTAACATAATTATCTTCTATATATTTGATGTTTTGGTTTATTATTCTAAAGCCTTCATATAGTTTTTTATTAAACAAATCATTAAGCTGTTCTAAATTTGAATTGTATTCATTAAACAATTTCCTGTTTTCATCATAATTGCATGTTAATGGAGGTTCAGAGATAATCTTTTTTACCTCTCCAAAAAGAGAAATATCCTCATCATAAATAATATTATTCAATGACGCATAAAGAAGCTTGTTATAATAATCTATTTTTTTATGGCCTGTTTTTATTTTATTGTTTTCTTTTGAAATTTTTTCAAGATTATCAATTTTTAACACCTTTTTTAGTTGTAGAATATTCTATTGAACTCAGACTCGACTTCAGGTGTTATTTTTTTGATGTCGTCATTAAAACTATGGTCAAAAAAAAGCCTTGTATTATCACTTATTTTGTACTGGGACCCAATTTCATATGGTTCTAAATTGCCCTTTCCTGTACTTTGGAGGGAAACTAGGTTATATTTGATTCCCAGTTCTCTTATTTTTTCCTGTCTTGATATTTGGTTTTTTGTTTTTCCAGCTGATTCATTGGATGCATATGCAAACTCCCATAAGTCCGGTCTTCTGGTTTCCTTGTCCATTATATCCCAGAGTGTTTCACCTTTTTTCAGGAAGTAATCTTTTGCTTGATAGTCCTCAGATGAGTTATCTTGGTAGTATGCTATCTTTTTGTCAAATTCTAAGCTCAATTTTGATTCATCATGCGGCAAAACAATAGAACTTTCTGCTTTGTTGATTTGATTGTTGTAGTTTTTTAAAGTACTATCTAGGTTTTTTGCAGCCTCATAACCCGCAAAGAATGAAAAAACCCCCACCAATGTGTAAGTTAAAATGCTTTTTATGTTTCTTTTAAAGAAACTCTTTGTTTTTTCATAGCCTCTGTTTATTATGCTGTTTAAATACCCTCTTGATTTCTTGTTCTGTTTTTCATGCCCGTGGATTTTTCTTTTATTTTTTCTCCATTCAATCGTTTTTCCATTATCCTGGTATTCCTTCAATACCCTGTATAATGTTGAGGTGCTAAACCTTTTAATTTTAGTTTCATCCCTGCCCTTGTTTATTTCATCAGATATATCCCTGACCCTTATATTCTCATGATTGTTGTATAAATCAACTATTTTTTCTCGGTCATAATAATCAAGCTTTTTTCCATAGCGGAAACTAATGCTGTCAGAATTGTTTGCTGATTCTGAAGACACTATTGAATCTATGGTTTGGTTATTTCCTTTTATCATTTTCCCTTCAGGTAGTTATTTGTCATTCTGTCTCTGTTTATGAGCTTCATATCATAGGCATTTGAAATATCATCTAACACTGAGCTAAGCAACTGGTTTGAGTTCCTGTATCTTCTAGCAAGCGACCTTGGGTTGCTTTCAATTTGAGAGATTTCCCTTAACCTGCCGCCTATTATGTCATTAACATCATAGGTGTATTCCTCAAGATAATGTACATTATTTAAAAGCAACTTAACAAATCCTGCCTGCTTCATTAAGGGGTCATATACCGGCCTTGTTACCTTTGTGAAATCCAATACTCTTTTTGTTTGGTCTATTAATTCTTCAGAAAGAAACAGGTATACCTGCACTATTTTCTCAATTTTTTTGAGATTTTCATCAATACCAATATAATCAACTATATGCCCCTGATTTAAATGCAGTTTTTGCAGCAATTCGCTTCTTTTTCTTTCAAGATTCTCAGAAATGCACCTTATATCAAAATAAAACTTATCTCCTGGCCGCATGTTAATTAATTTTCTTTCTACAATCTTATAATCCCTTTCAGTTTTAAATAGCTCCTCCCTTAACTGGTCGTTGTCTAGCACCTTGGCTCCAGTAATAAGGCCTTTTTTATTTCTGCTACTGACTAGATTTTCATGAGCTTGTTTTAGATTTGAAGTCATCAGGATTAGTGTGGAGTTGATTTCCGAAAGATGATCTTCCTCCATACCCATTATTTGGTCTATGGTATAGTTTTTTCCAAAGACATTTATCCTGAAAAAGTCAACTGCAGCTGATGCTGTTCTGTAAAAAACTGATTTGTTCTCATTTATTTTCCATTTCATTGCAAGGTGAATCTTTTTTAACTCATCTGTATGCCCAACTATATAAACCAGATTTCCCTTTGATTTATATGGGGTTATAGCATAATTATTTAGCCCCCATGATTCTCTTCTTTCCTTGATAATCTTTTCAATGCCAGAATTATTTTTAATCTCACTCAAACCCCCCTCCTTTAGTTTATTATTTTTAAGTATCTCAACTATTTCTGGCTCTACCCCTGTGTATTCTGATTTCTTCTTTTGTTTTTTTGAACTGCCTTTCATTTTTACACCCTTATTTTTTATGCTTTGAATAATATAGTGCAACGCTTTTTTCAAGCCCATCAAGCTGAGTAATATCTTTCATAACTTTTTTGTCAACAGTCTGATAATAAGGAGATATGGGGTAACTAATATTTTTCCCTAATTCCTTGCCCATGCTTGTGTTATCGCATCCGCCGCCCATGTAGTAGCCTAATGAGAATATCAGGAAGTATTTTAAGAGCTTAAACCCGAATCTGATAAGGCCCATTAGTGCTCACCCTCATCTAAGTAACTATTGATCCTATTTTCCAAATTTTTGTAAAATTCCTTGATTTTTGGCTTTTGTTTTTCAGCAAAATCAGTAATCTTCCTGTAAGTATTGCCTACTCTTTCATCTATCAGTGGTTTTATTATCCTAAACTTTCTTTCATTTGGCATCTCACTAATTCTTTTCTCAAGGAGCTCGTCACTGAACATATCTGCTATCTCTTTATCATAGCAATTATCAATGCCTATTTTGCTTATATCCAAAATATAATCCTTAAACTCTTCAGGCCTTTCCCCAACAATCCCTTTTGTATAATCCAAAAGCCCATCAATATCCTCCCCAGCAATGCCGTACATTGGCTGCTCCTGTTTTTCAGTCACCACAGCCATCTTTTCTTCTGTAACTGGCTTTACTGCCTTTATTCTTGCACATCCAGAGGCAAAACAGCTTGTCAGCGCAACTGTTCCTGTTAAAACCAGGACCCCAATAGTCCTTTTTAATCCCATATTGAGATAAAACCAGTATTTATTTTTAATAAGCATTTCCAAGAAAAAACGTAAGTATTTTTGTAATTCTTATAAATATTTACAGAACAAGCGTAAATTTTTTAAAAATTATGGTTTGCAAAACCTCTAGATATTTTCTTTATTTTGGGCTATAAAGCAGTAATAATCTTTGCTGTCTTTCCAGATTTTGAGAATTTTGAAATTATGGTAATGTTTTTTTATAACCTTTTTGTTATAGATAAAGTGGGTTAGTCCTTTCTCATTGCCCATTGTTGGGACATATGTTCTTTGAGCTGTTTTTTTAGCTGTTTTGATAAGATAGTCTCTAACCTTGCCTTTGGAAATTCTTCCGCAAAGTGTTATAAAAATAAGTCCTCTTGGCTTCAGCACTCTTTCAATTTCTTTTATTGTCTTTTTTATCTCATTCAGCTTGCCATGCTGTAAGACCTGTACACTGACCACTGCATCAAAAAAATTATCTTCATAAGGAAGCTTATTGAAGATATTTCCCGGTTTAAGGCTGCTTTTTATTTTTTCCTTTTTCAACCTCTTATTTATAATTTCCAGTCCTTTTTGGGCACAATCGATGCCATAAACATCAAAGCCCTTCTTTAATAGGTAAATAAGATTCCTGCCAGCACCACAGCCCAAATCAAGGATTTTTTTAACTCCCTTCTTTTTAAAGAAATATGATACATCGGGCATATTCTCATGAGGCCTGAGTATATTATAATACCTATACTTTACCCCTTCTTTTTTGTATATTTTGTCCCACTGAAGCATTTTGCTAAAAATTGTTTATTTTTACGTTTACTTATATATAATACTTTCTGAAGAATATTACCCTTACTCAGTGTTATATGCAATATTGCTCAGAAAACTTTTCTTTACTTGAAAGATAAAAACAAATTATTTATATAATCTTAATGATTCCCTGTAGTCATGGATAAAAAATACATCTCAATTGATATTGAATCATCAGGTCCTACGCCCGGAAAATATTCAATGATTTCATTTGGAGCCTGTATTGTTGGTAATCGAGAGTTACAATTTTATAGAGAATTAAAACCATTAAATCACAATTATGTTACAGAAGCAATGAAAATTGGTTGTCTTGGATTAAGATGCTTAGATAATCTTAAGTCACAAGATGAATTCAATCCAAAAAGCGATATATTTAATCCGAGGAAAGTGTTAGAATTATTATCTGATGTTGGTGAAGAAGTTCAAAAAGCTTTGAGTGAATATGTAAGCTGGATCAAATTAAACACAAAAGGATTTAAACCAATTGAAGCAGCTACACCAATAAAATTTGATGCTATGTTTACTTCTTGGTATTTTGATAATTTTTATGATGGGGAAAATCCATTAGGTCACAGCGGAGAAGATATGAGCTCCTTTTATAGGGGTATTATGAGAAATCCTAATGCAAGTATGAAGGACTTAAATCTACGTGATGAAAGGGATCTTCCCCACAATGCATTAGAAGACGCAATCCAACAGGCTAAAGAATTTGAAGAAGTTCTTAGAATTATGAAATCAACATAATTGTATTTGTCTTTAATATTTTTGTAAAGACACTTCATATTTGATATCAAAAAGTTTTCTTGTGTCATTTTCTTGCAGAAAAAACACATAACAGTGATTGCGATGTTACATATTAGATTATCTGAGGGATTTCTGAAAAATGTTTTACTTTATAAATTCTGGAATTTATTTTATTTGATTTGTATTTTATATTATGTTCCAAAATCTTTTTATTGATTTCAATTGAATCTTTTTCTTTCCAGTAATTTAATGCAATTACATCAATACCAAGATTTGCTGCACCAAATATTTCATTGCTTTCATGTGCCATAAAAACAGCCTCGCTTTTTTTAAAAGAACCTCTTTCGCATTTAAGGGCAATATTAAAAAACATTGGATTTGGTTTTTTTACACCAATATCTTTGGAAGATATGATCCCTGAAATATAGTTTATGACATTAAAACCATAAGGGTTATAAACCCCCCTCTCAACCAGTTGAGAAATGATCGTCTTTTCTATTTTAGAGTATAGATTATTTCCTTTTTCTGTTGCATCAGTCAGTATATAAAATGGAATTCCTTTATGGTTAAGGATTTCAAGAGTTTTTGTTACATCTTTAAATAACTTGATTTTTTTACTGCAATTACCTCTCTCATTTATTAACTTACAATAGTCTGCATAAGTTGCATTAATAAAATTGTCATTCAGAAAAAGATTTATTGCTTCTTCCATCGGTATTTTAGTTTGGCTTAAAACTTTGTAAGATTTAAATATATTATAAACATCATTACCACGCCATTTTATTCCTTTTCTATTAAATAAGTCTGTTAGAACCGCTTTCTGCTCATTTATACTTGAAGTAGAATCAAAAAGTATATCTCCTGCGTCTGATAGCACTATTCCAATACATTTTTTTCCATTAAATCCATTACAGGAGTCCATTTTATTTTTCACTAAAATAATTTTTAAAGCGTTTTGTTATGTAAGGCAAATTCAATGGCCTCTTAAAATCCCTTCTTCCTCCAAGCCCAATGTAGGAATATATTAAAACAGGTCCTTCCATTTCTTCAGATTCCTTAATGGTCTGTTCAAGACCTCTCTCTGTATTGACTAGGTGTATAGAAGAATAGCCTTGAAGAGCTGCAACAAATGGAATTTTTGCTGTGTCCGAACACGATCTTTCTTCTGTGCATGAAGCATATGCATTATTGTCCAATACAATATGGGTTAAATTTTTAGGATTGTTGTAACCTATTGTAACAAGCGTACCAAAATTTGTTAAAATACTTGCATCTCCGTCTATAACAATTGTTCTTGTTTTTGGTTTTGATACAGCAAAACCCAATCCAAGTGAGGACACCATACCAAAAGATCCAACATTATAGAATTGATTTGGACTATCATATCTCTCATACAATGAACGACTTATTAATCCTGTTGTTGAAAAGATTGCATCTTCCGAACTAGTTGAATTTATAATTGAATCGAGAGCAACCTCTCGCTTCATTTTTTTTGAAGATTTTGAAGTTCTGTTAAATATTTTTGATAGTACATCACTAATAACCTTTTTGCTTCCATATCCCAATTTTTCATTAGGAATTTCGGATTCTGAACCTGTTTCATTACTTTTGCCTTTATATGAGGACCAACCCCTCTTTATTAGGATTACTGCGGGCTTCTTTTTTTCATTAATAAAATCATAAGAACCTGAAACTGTTTCTTCAATATTATTTTCTTCCAATTCTGTGCAGAAGATATCTAATTGCTCAAGAACTTTTTTGGTAAGTTTGCCTCCCACTAAATGCTGGGGTGCATTCTCTCCTGAACACCCCCTATATGTTACAACAAATAAAAGAGGCATCTCACATGGAATTAACAAAGAGCTTATTTCATTTGTAGATTTTAACATCCCAGAGTTTTGCATATAAACAACAGGAATTTTACTCCCGAGGTAAGCTCCTGCAGAAATACCGACGGCTTCAGGTTCGCTTTGTGCAGGAATATGGATAAAATTTTTATCAATCTCAAAATTATTGATGAAGTACCTCAATACTCCACAAGGAACACCTGTTGCAAAATTTGCGCCTTTTTCCTTAAGCTTATTATGAAATCTATTTGCATATGGATTTTGACTTTTATTGAAATTATTAAATCTTAATTCCATTTAATTTTTCCCCATTATATTCTGTAAAAAATAAACCACGATAATTCTGCCAAACTTTAGGTTTAAGATTTTTGTCTTTAAAAATATTTTCTAATATTTTCCTCGCATTTAGATAATAATCAATCTTATTAGCCGAAGGATGTCTTAAATCAGCCTGTCCAGTGGCATACTCCTGCATCGTATTAATTATAGGAAACTCTGTTAATATTGGGACGTATTTTTTAATCTCCTCAGCAAATACATCCAGGGGGTCCAATCCTTGTATGTAGAGAATCGTTGTTCCAATGCCCAAGGCTTTTGCACTATTTAAAATTTCCCGGCTTTTCTCTAAGGACACCCTTTTTTTTGGTTTTAACATTTGATTCCTTCTTGTGAAACATTCAAGTGTCATAGCTATTGTTGCAGGATTTACATATTCTGCAATTTTTTTTAAAGATTTTAGTGAGGTTATTTGTGAGCCCATATACTTTAATTCGCCTTTAAAATTATAATCTTTTTTTAATACGTCATTTAGCATTAGTATGTGCTCTAAAGTCTCTTTTTCATTTTTAAAACATCCTGTTACAATGCTTATTCCCCTAACATGAGACAAGTCCTCCAGATTTTCATTAATGAGAACATGATTAACCCTCTTTCTTAGCTTTAGCGGGCTAGTTAAATCATCTTCATCTTCTTTTTTGGAAGTTAATTTATATGTGCCACAGAACTTACAACCCCTGCATTTTCTCCTATTGTTAGAGTTAATTGTCATTTCAGTACCTCTCTTATAGCCTTTTATATTTACAAATCTTCTGAAGTAAGTGCTATCACAAGTATCATTTTCAGCTAGTTCTGCATCAGCAACTGGTTTCTTTTCAAATAATACTTTCCTTCCATCATGAGTCCAACGCGAATCCTTTGTATTTGTTAAAGCAAGGTAAAACTCTTCATTAGTCAAGTAAGGACTCATTTTAAATCTTACCCTCTTAGAATCAAGAAGGGGGTAATTGACTCCCTCTATATTAAAGGAAATTAACAAAATATCAACTGCTGGAACATCATACTTTTTTTCAAGTTCAAAAGCATGTTCTAATGATTCCAAAAAGGCGTTTTTATTTTTCATTACATTTTGTCGCAGGATACCTAGCTTTTAGCTAGGAGGAATGCGACCCTCCTTCTTTTTATAGTTCTAAATTAAATGATGAGTGCGCAACGAATTTGGCGCGCGCACTCAACCACAAATTGTTTAGCGTGAGCTGTAAATTTCCGTTGCGCGGAGGCAACGAAAATGAAAGGTTTGAAACACAACAACCATAGTGTAGGTCAAAACTGTTTCCACCTTGTATGGAAGGTGAAATATGCCTATTCTTTCTTGAATAGGCTGCACTTGAAAAAGTGCGTCGAAGGTGTAATAAAGCTGATTTCCATGCAAAACAGCTGGGAAATCTATGAACTTAAGGTCATGCCAGACCATGTGCATTTGTTCATCAGCTTTCCACCAACAACTGCGCCAACTTATGTTTTTGCTGTCTTAAAAGCAAAAACAGCTAGTGCTTTGTTCAGGAACTTTCCTTGGCTAAAAACTTATTTTCGCAAGGGACACTTTTGGAGCCCTGGCAAATTTTATCGTTCTGTAGGCAATGTTACATATGATGTAATACAGAATTACATCAAATATAGCCAAGGAAGCTGGAAAACTGATTTCAGCAACCTTCCATCTTACTACCAGCAACGAAAGCTTCCTTCTTTCGTCGCTTGAGTTGTTTTTAGCAACTCAAAAATACCTCGGCTTTAGCCGAGGTTGTTTATATTTTTTCTTTTTCATGGGGTGTTCCTCCACTACCCCCAAACCTTAGTAATATCAATATAAGAAGAAGTATTTAAGAGTTGTGCAACACAGCAAATAAATCGAAAACTATATAAACAGACAATTCTATACTATGCTTATGGGGGTGGTTTAATGGCAAAAGCAAATCTTCTTGTAACACATGACCCAAATCATGCAGGTCTTGCCAGGGAAGAAATAGTTGCTGTTTTAAAGCAGCTTAAGACAGAGCCAGAATTCCTGAAGTCAGAGATAGAAGGTCTTTTCCAGCTGAGCATAACTAAACCAAGGGATGTTATTAAAAAATTAATAGCTATGTGCAAAAAAGACACTTCTTTGTTTAGGATGACATTCCACTGGGTTCCTGTGGACAGCTGGTGCAAGTCAACTATTGAAGACATGCAGAAGACAATAAAGGGCCTGGTTAAGGATATTAAGGAAAAAGACAAATGGAAGATGGACATAGCAAAGAGATCTTATGAAAAATACAACACAACAGAGCTTATCATGAAGCTGACAGATGTTGTTGACAGGCCAAAAGTGGACTTAAAAAACCCAGACAAGATAATAAGGGTTGATATCATAGGCAATGATGCGGGAATATCCCTCCTAACCAAGGATGAGATGTTGAATATACCTGCTCTTAAGAAATAATCCTAGGACTTTAGACAGATACTGAAATTATGAAAAAAGGAATCTTTAAAAAAGAGAATATGCCTTTTATTTTATTCTTTATAGTTGTTGTTCTAGTGTTTGCCTTTATATTCCAGAGACCAGCAGAATGCCCTGAGTGCCCTGAGTGCAGATGTGAAAAATGCCCTGATTGCATTATGGATTGCTCACTATGCCCTGAGAAAACAAAAACAGAGACAGTTACAACAACCATAACAGAATATGTATGCCCGGACAAAAGAGTAGTTGATAATCCTGACAAATGTGAAACTATTCCTGAGACAGAACTAGACACAAATTTTAAACCAGTCTTAACCAATGAGGAAGGCACTTCAATAGTTGAGGTAACGTTAAAGCCAGCATGCATAAAGGGAAAGAATGGAGGCTTTGTTTATTTTAAGACAGAGGTTATTCCAAAAGACATTGCATTTGAGGTTAAAGAGGATGTTAGCCATGACTACAGGGAGATTTATAAGATGGATGGCCTGTTTGAGAAATACAAATACTTTGAAATCTGCGATGAATGCACTGGCGGTGCTGACTTTAATCTTGAGAAAAACAAAATTTATCTGTTCAGGTTAAGG
>Ga0172364_10001067_pt1 | contig 20687 bp, 16 predicted proteins | sample LakKivSesite10cm_FD_114545 | JGI IMG/M metagenome (GOLD analysis project Ga0172364, IMG submission 114545) | Sediment microbial communities from Lake Kivu, Rwanda - Sediment site 10cm | ecosystem: Environmental > Aquatic > Freshwater > Lake > Sediment | place: Rwanda: Western Province, Lake... | reverse complement strand
GAAACAGGTTTACGGTCATATTCAGGAACCGTGCATCCGCATGTGGTTGTTGCTGCAATGATAACGAGGTCGGAAGTACCTGTATTCTCAAAGGTAAAAATGCAGCCTGCTTTCTCACCCTCCCTGACTTTTCCGAACTGGTGCTCATATTCCATGAAAGTAATAACGGCTTTCCCTGTATCGGAAACTGATCTGTTTTCAGTTTTATGAGACGTTCTGCCAGAACAGGCAGCAAGTAAAACCGCAATTAAAACCAGTCCTGATTGTATCCATTTATTCATATACGGCCAAGCTTCAGTTTTCAGTCATTGCCCTTCAGCGATTCTCCTACGAGACCGCGCCCGTATTTGCTGAAGAGACCTTTTTCCCTTATCTCCTTAACAATATTGTCAAGAATACCGTTGACAAATGTACTGCTTTTTGATGTACAATAATATTTTGCTATTTCAATGTACTCATTCAGTGTCACTTTAACCGGTATTTCAGGAAATTCCAATACTTCAGTTATCGCGAGCTGCATAACCAGGATATCCATGAGTGCGATACGTTCGAGTTCCCAGTTTGTAGTGTTGTTATCAATAAGCTCAGAACATTTGTTCGAATTCAGAACTGCCTTTGTGAATAATATCTTTACGAAGCTCCTGTCATCTTCATTCTTGAAAAGCGGCATTAGAGGAGTATCCTCTCCTGAGTCAGCCTTGAACTTTTTTATAGTCTTTTCAATCATGATCAGGATATACTCCATATCGTCATTCCAGTAAATACTCTGTTCTTCCAGAGAGTTTACAAGATCTTCAGAAACACCAACGAGGTCATTTATCATCCTGATGATAAATTTCTTATCGAGCTGATAGTTGTTATCGGGTGAATTCATGTAATTTATAAATACATCCCATGAGATCAGCTTGTTATAAAGAACCCGCACGACGTGCTGGTAGTTGACCCATGTGAGTTTCCTGGCAGAAACATATTTCTGAAACTGCTTATTGCTCCTCAGCTGTGCTGTGATCCTGTTGCTTACGAACCTGAGATTAGGATTAAGGTCCTCATGTGAAGGCATCTTTTTCTGACGGGACTGGTCGATTTTATCTGCAGCAATATCAGTGAGTTCAAGCAAAAGCAGCATCAGGTAATGGTAAAGATCATAGGTCTTTTCAATACTGAACATCAGCTCAGTTTCTGCTTTAGGCAGATCTTCATCCTCCCTGCGGTTATATGCATAAAGAGCCATCAGGGCTTTTATGCGCAATAATCTTCTGCTTATCATCCTTAAAGAACTTCATAATCCGCTGCAAAATTACTCTTTTTCATTTACCCTCAAAGCCCCGCGATCAAGTTTCAAATTAATCCTCCTTATTTTGATTTGAAAAAAATATTGCTACATTTGAATTATTAATAACAACCTAACCTTAACAGACTTATAAATGGAAGAAGAAAGCGGAATAAAAGAAGATATGACCGGGAGTGAGGAAAAAGTTCAGAAGGAGGAGATATTCACAAAGGTTGTACGTGCAGGGAAAAGAACCTATTTCTTTGATGTAAAAGCTACCAGGAAAGAAGATTACTACCTTACAATAACAGAGAGCAAGAAACGCCTGGGCAAGGAAGGTAAGTTTTTCTATGAGAAGCATAAGATCTTCCTCTACAAGGAGGACTTTGATAAGTTCACAGAGGGTCTGAGAGATGCCGTTTCATATATTGACAACGGCAGGGATGAAATTAAAGCTTCAGAACCTGTTTCTGAACCAGGGAAAAGTGAACCTAAACAGACTATTGCTGCTGAAGAATTCACAAACATTGACTTTGATGATCTCGGCAAGAAATAGATCATCATCAATCATCTGTCCATACTATTATCCTGATGTCTGATTATGTACTGCTGATACTGGCAATTCTCATGATGATAATCGGGATTATCGGTTGCCTGCTTCCGGTGCTTCCGGGGCCGCCTTTGAGTTATCTCGGACTAATTCTTCTGCATGTGACAAAATTCGGTCAGTTCTCTAAGACCGAGCTGACAGCCCTGGCTGCCATAACAATTATAGTTACTATTCTCGATTATATCGTCCCTATATGGGGAACAAGGAAATTCGGCGGATCCAAGTACGGCATGAGGGGGGCTACCGTGGGGCTGATAATCGGATTATTCCTTGGTCCTGCTGGCATCATACTTGGTCCTCTTATAGGGGCAGTTGTCGGTGAGCTGATCTTCAAGGACGACATGAGATACGCAATCAGGGCAGGGTTTGGCAGCCTTCTCGGTTTTCTTACCGGTATAGGGCTCAAGCTGGCCGCATCATTCGTTATGACGTTTTATTTTGTCAGGGAGATTATTATTTGACCTCATCCCCCCTGGGGCTTATATTCTTTGACTTAGCCCCTCTCCCCCGGGAGAGGGGTTGGGGAGAGGTAAGTTATCCAAGTGTAGCCACCATCACCGCTTTGATGGTATGCAGACGATTTTCGGCTTCATCAAAGACGATGGAATGCTTTGATTCAAAAACATCTTCAGTCACCTCCATTCCGTCAAGACCGAATTTCCTGAACATCTCCTCCCCTACTTTTGTTGCCCTGTTATGAAATGCCGGCAGGCAGTGAAGAAACTTAACATCAGGATTGCCTGTCTTCTTAATCACCTGCATATTAACCTGGTAGGGTTTTAACAGTTTTATTCTTTCTTCCCATACGGAATCCGGTTCACCCATTGATACCCATACATCAGTATAAAGAAAATCAGCTCCACTGACAGCTTCATCAATATTGTCGGTTATCATTATCTTTCCTCCGGTTTCTTTCGCTATCTCCCTGCATTTTATTATCAGATCATCAGCAGGCTGACAGGCTTTCGGGGCAGCTATCCTGAAATCGATACCCATCTTGGCTGATCCTACCATCAGTGAGTTTCCCATGTTGTATCTGGCGTCGCCCAGGTAACAGAAGATCATTTTGCTGAACGGCTTATCTGAGTGTTCCTTCATTGTTAAAAGATCGGCGAGTATCTGGGTAGGATGGAACTCATTTGTAAGGCCGTTCCATACAGGTACACCTGCATATTGTGCCAGCTCTTCAACAATAGCCTGTCCATATCCCCGATACTCAATACCGTCATACATTCTGCCCAGAACCCTTGCAGTGTCGCGCATCGATTCCTTATGACCAATCTGCGACCCGCTTGGACCCAGATATGTAACGTTCGCACCCTGGTCAAAGGCTGCCACCTCAAACGCGCAGCGCGTCCTGGTGGATGACTTTTCAAAAATAAGTGCAATGTTTTTCCCTTTGAGGTACTGTTTTTCCTTCCCTCTTTTCTTTGCTTTTTTAAGTTCTGCTGACAGACCAATAAGGTACTTTATTTCTTCCGGTGTGAAATCCAATAGCTTGAGGAAATGTCTTCCATGTAAATCAATCTTCATGTTATCTAAAATTTTCTTGTTTGCAAATATAGTTATTATGTATTCCGGAAATCATCTTACCACGGATTGCACAGAGTTACACAGAAAAATCCACGGAGTAAATCCGTGTTAATCCGTGGGATCCGTGGTGAATTTCTTAGAACTTGCAAATGAAATTATCTTAAGTCAAAACTATCTCCTGTCATCTTCATATTCCATAGTGATCCTGGAGCCATATTTTGTGTCGGCAAGCTTGAAAGCTTCGGTTATTACGCTCATCCTCCCGCCGCTCTTTATGAAATTCAGACAGGCTTGAATCTTGGGCGCCATGCTGCCCTGCGAAAACTGTCCTTCTTTAAGGTATTTAAGAGCATCAGCATAATTCAGAAACTCCCTGATCTCCTGATCCGGTTTCCTGTAATTTAAATAAATATACGGCACATCGGTAAGTATGTAGAACTCATCAGCACCGGTAAGTGTAGCCAGAAGCGATGATGCCATATCCTTATCAATGACGGCTTCTGCAGGCCGCACATCGTTCTTTTCATCAATATACACCGGGACACCGCCTCCGCCGGCAGCTATTACTATATTACCCTTCCTGGCAAGATCCCCGATAACCTGGTAATTGATAATTTCAACAGGTACAGGAGACGGGACTACGCGTCTGAATCCCCCCGCTATCTTAACCTCTTCCCTGAAGGTCCAGCCCTTTTTTGCTGCCAGTTCATCTGCCTGTTCTTTTGAATATATCTTGCCAATCCTTTTCTGAGGATCACTGAAAGCAGGATCATTCTTATCAACTATGACTGAAGTAACAACACAAACCACATTTTTTGAAATCCCGTGCCTGTTCAGGACATTCCTGAACATTCTTTCAATCATGTATCCTATTCCGCCCTGTGAGTCAGCCACGCATATATCAACAGGCATCTGTGCAATATTGTACATCTGTTCACCTGCATCATTTCTCATAAGAATGTTGCCTACCTGCGGGCCGTTCCCATGTGTGATAACAATATCGTAACCTGCTTCCAGCAGGAATACAAGATTTTCGAGTGTAGCAGTTGTGTTTTCCTCCTGCTCCTCTATTGTCCCTATCTGTTCACCGCGAAGCAGAGCATTTCCACCAAGAGCAACAACAGCCAGTTTTCTGTTCATAAATAACCCGTAAAAACAAGTACAAAACTATCAAATTCATTTTATATAAACATCAGCCTTGTGTTATTTTGCTTAAATACAGGCTAATCTGTATCCCGAACCCATAAATGTCATATACCTGAATCTGAATTAAAAAAAATATTACATTTACATAATTCTAAAGAGAGGCTTGTGAGAAACAGACCAGTTTTAATTCTTGCTGTTATCCTAGCAATTGCAGGAAGTTCCTGCAGGGAAAGAGGAGCGAAACACATCGACCAGGGGGAAATTCACTATAACATTGAATATATGGGTGATGTGGGTATGGTACCAAAAGAATATATGCCCCGTGACCTTATAGTATCATTCAAAGATGACAAAATCCTTTTTGACATTTCAGCACCTTTCGGCAATATAGGCATTTACAATCTGTCAAATCCTGAAGAAAATATCTATGATACGTACATAAGCCTGCTTACACTGAAATATTATTATGCATCAAAACCCGGTGAAATAAACCCGGGATTTGATTCGATGCTTGACATGAACATAAACAGGACTTCAAAAACAGCAATAATCTGCGGATTTAACTGCAAGAATGCAGAAATTACCTTCCCCGGAAGCGAAAAAGTATATACCATCTGGTATACTGACGAAATAGATGTCAAAAATCCAAACAATGCCACACCGTTCCATGATATTGATGGTGTGCTTATGAGTTTCTTTTTCATGATGGGCCCTGCTGAAATGCATTTCACCGCCGAAACTGTTTACAAAAAAGAGATATCCGACAAGACATTTGAAAGAAGGGATAAATATGTACAGGTATCCCGCGAAGAGATCAATAACTTCATCAACAAAATGGGGAGCTTATAAAAGGCGAAAGCTGAAAACCATTAACCACAAAGAACTCAAAGGAATTACACGAAGGGCACAAAGGATTGATTGATTGTGATTTGCCTTTGTGTCCTTTGTGAAGCCTTAGTGTCCTTTGTGGTTAAAAATTGACTTTTAAGAAACCCTCTTTCTATTTTTCTCCCTGTTGCCTCATGCCTTACACCTTATGCCTTAATTTTTATTACCTTTGTACTGCATTTTAATGACCTGTCATGAACAAGGGGAAGGAAGAGGAAAAGAAGAAAAACAACAAATCCTCAAAAGAGAAAAAACCATCATTTTTTACTGACGAAAGAATAAAGTTCATTTTTGGGATACTCATAACAGGGTTTGCTTTATATCTTCTTATTGCCTGTGTTTCCTACCTGTTCTGGTGGAAAACCGATCAGAGCCTTTCTAATTCTGACATTGTTTCAGGACCCGATATCGCAGTTAAAAACTGGGCTGGAAAAAGCGGACATTTCCTTGCTAAAACGATAGTGAGCTTCGGTTTTGGCTTTGGAGCATTTTTTATTCCGCTGATCTTCGGCACAGCAGGCTTATATCTTCTCAACTTCCCTAAGTTGAAGCCCTGGGGATTAATTACTAAAATGACCTTTGCCGTAATAATATTATCCCTGATCCTTGGGTTTATTTTCGGCCAGTCAGATGGTTACCTCATAAGTGGTCCGGGGGGTGCCCAGGGTTATGCCATCACCAGATGGCTTAATGCATTCATGGGAAAGGTGGGAACAGGAATTGTACTTCTGTTTATCACTATCAGCTATCTGATCTTTGCTCTCAACTTCTCACCGGCATCATTCAGCTTCAGGATCCCGGCATTCCTTAAATTAAGAAAAAACGTGCCGGGAGATCAGGTTGAAACTGAAGCCGAGTCAGGGGATATAGCAGAAGAGAATGACACCAGGGAACAAAGCGATGTTGAATTCCTTGTGAAAAACCGGACGAGACCGGAAGATATTATTGAACATGATGAACATGACCCGGTAATACCTTCCAATGGCAAACTGATCCATGACCTTGACAACGACACTGTACCACCGGCTGAGAAAAAAACGGTGAACATTGACATCATAAAACCGGAAGTCCAGGATACTCTCACTGATGAGGAGGTAAACGGAATAATGGAGAACTTTGACCCGCGGCTCGATCTCTCGCGATACAAGTTCCCTCCGGTATCAATCCTGAAGGAGCATAAGTCGCAGAGTGCATTTGATAACAGCGAAGTACTTGAGAATAAAGAGAATATCATCAAGACCCTGGCTGACTACAAGATCAGCATTCAGCATATATCTGCTACGGTCGGACCTACTGTGACATTATACGAAATAATCCCTGAAAGAGGTGTCAAGCTTGCCCGGATAAAATCACTTGAAGACGATATTGCACTTAACCTTTCTGCAATGGGAATAAGGATCATCGCTCCGATTCCCGGAAGAGGAACTGTCGGCATCGAGGTCCCCAATAAAAAACCTGAAATAGTATCGATGCGATCCCTGATTGCATCCAAAGCTTTCCAGGAAACTAAGTTTGATATAGCTCTGGCCCTTGGAAGAACGATCACAAATGATCCGTACATAGTTGATCTTACCAGGATGCCTCACCTGTTGGTAGCAGGCGCTACAGGACAGGGAAAATCGGTCGGGCTGAATGCAATAATTACCTCCATCCTTTATAAAAAGCACCCTGCCGAGCTAAAATTTGTGCTTATCGACCCAAAGAGGGTTGAATTGCCGCTTTATGCAAAAATAGAACGCCACTTTCTTGCCAAGCTGCCGGGTGAAGAGGATGCTATAATAACTGATACACAGAAAGTCATTAACACTCTATACTCCCTGTGCATCGAAATGGATAATCGGCTCGAGCTTCTGAAAGGAGCCCAGTCAAGGAACATTAAGGAATATAACGAGAAGTTCATTTCAAGGAAACTGAATCCGGAGAAAGGCCATAAATACCTGCCATACATTGTGCTTGTGATAGATGAATTTGCCGATCTTATTATGACAGCAGGAAGGGAGATCGAAGGTCCGCTGGGCAGACTGGCGCAGGTAGCACGTGCTATTGGCATTCATCTGATAATTTCAACTCAAAGGCCGACAACCAATATTATTACCGGATTTATAAAAGCCAATTTCCCGACACGAATCGCCTTCAGGGTATTTTCATCAATTGACTCGCGCACGATACTCGACGTGACCGGAGCCGACAGGCTGGTAGGAAACGGTGATATGCTGATATCATCGGGTGCAGAGCCTGTGCGTGTACAGTGTGCGTTCGTTGATACTCCTGAAATTGAAGAGCTCACCGATTTTATCGGAAGCCAGCAGGGCTACCCCGATGCCATGCACCTGCCTGAATATATCGACGACAGCGATTCAGGGATTGCTGATGTTGACCTGAAGAAAAGGGATCCTATGTTTGAAGAGGCCGCCCGGCTTGTTGTTCAGCATCAGCAAGGTTCAACATCACTCATCCAGAGAAAACTTGCAATAGGTTATAACAGGGCCGGCAGAATAATTGATCAGCTTGAAGCAGCAGGCATAGTTGGACCTTTTGAAGGAAGCAAGGCAAGAGACGTTCTCTGCAGCGACATTATGGTTTTGGAACAGATTTTGAAAGGACTTGAATAAACGGATATTAATGAGAAATCCCTGTTTATTAATTACTTTGTCTGTAATCACCCTCACGCTTGCAGGACAGAATGATCCCCAGGCAGTTAAGATTCTTGATAAGTTTTCATCCACTGCAACATCAGCACCTTCAGTATCAATGAAGTTCCTGCTTATTAACATAGATCAGCTGGCTGATACAAGAGATACCACAGCAGGTTCCGTGATATTAAGCAAAAACAGCTACATGCTTGATCTTCAAGATAACATAATATGGTTCAACGGAGAAACTTCATGGAGTTACCTGCCGGCTGAAAAAGAGGTGACAATAACAGTTCCTGACAAAAACGATAATTCTTTTCAGAGCCGGCCGTCACTGATCTTTACCATGTATAAAAAGGGCTATAAAAGCAGGCTTATTGAAGAGAGAGGCGACTCATACCTGATAGATCTTTACCCCGAGGACATTAACAGTGATCTTATCAGGGTAAGACTGCTCATATCAAAACCTGCCCTTAGCCTGCTCAGCTTTGAGTATAAGCAGAGAGATGGAATGACACTTTTCATTTTAATTAAGGAATACAGCCTGAAACAGATTCCCGAAGCCGGGATGTTCACATACAAACCCGAAAAGTACAGTGGGGTTGATATTATTGATATGCGCTAACTCCTCTCCGGATAGGCAATCCTTGCATGGTAAATATCTGAAAGTCTTTTTTTAAAGATCTCTTTTATATCGGATATATTTTTGTATGTCAGAGGTATATCAGAATACTGACCATCCTGTTCCTGTAGCAGGAGAATCCTCTCAACCAGCTCGCTGATAGATTCTTCTGAGTAGCTGCCCAGGCTCCTTGATGATGCCTCAACAGCATCGGCCATCATTACTGCTGCAGTTTCCTTTGAAAAAGGCTTAGGTCCGGGATAAGTAAAATCCTTTTTCATTTCTGTCTTCCCAGGGTTGAGATCAAGGAACTTTTTATAAAAAAAATAGGCCACGGTTGTTCCGTGGTGGGTCCTGATGAAATCTATTATCTGGGGCGGTATCTTGTAGTTTTTTGCAAGTATAACTCCGTTCTTTACATGATTGATTATGACTTTAGAGCTTGCGCGCGGATCAAGTTTGTCATGGGGGCTGATGCCATCCTTCTGATTCTCTATATAGTAACCTGGATTGGCGATCTTTCCTATATCATGGTACAGTGCGCCTGCCCTCACCAGAAGGACATTGGCGCTGATCACTCTTGCCACCTCCTCAGCAAGATTCGCAACCTGAAGAGAATGCTGGAACGAGCCGGGAGCTTCTTCAGCGAGCTTTCTCAGGACAGGCTGGCTGGTATCAGTAAGCTCTAGCAACGTGGCATCGGACAGCAGTAAAAATCCTTTTTCCAGAAGGATTATCAGAGGATAACATACAAGTACCAGCGTACCGTTACCTATAAACCTGTAAAAATCTGACAGGACAATCTCACTAAAACTGTTGCCATTCATAAGCCAGATACCAGTATAAAGTCCGCAATATGACACCATCACCATGAAGGCTGTGAACAACAATCTCAGACGCCTGTAAATGTTTGTAAGTGTGAATATTGCCACCATCCCGGCGATAAAGTTCATGAGCACGAACTCAAAAGGCCGCTGCACCATGAACCCGGCCTGCATAAGTGTAATCAGGAGCGCGAAAAGAGCCAGCCTGGCATCATAGAATGTCCTTACCATCACCGGGATAATGGCAAAAGGAACAAAAAATATGAGATTTCTGCCTTCCAGTTGAGTTATTATCCTTGTTAACGTGAGGAACAGGATGATCATGACAAGGACGACCAGAACTTTACGGGATGTTTCAAGCACCTCTTTCCGGAACTGCTGCAGAAAAAAATAAAGCACTATGAAGCAGGAGGAAACAACAACTATCATACCCGCCAGTTCCTGTTTCCCGGGATTGTTTCTGTAAGTCAGGACAGCAATGACAGCGGCTATACTGGCGATGAAATAAACAATATTCCTGATTCCTCTTCCTGATAAGGGAAATTTCCGTGTTTCTGAACTTGTTTGTGACATCGGTCTTTCAGGTTTCAAAAACAAAAATAGGGAAATTATTGTTTTTCCTTCGTGTCCTTAGTGTGTACTTAGTGTCCTTTGTGGTTAAATTTCCTAATTTTGAGACCAAATAATATCTCCTATGGATCAGTTTATTTGCGAGAATGTTTTCGTCCCACTCAGATCAGGTCCTTCGCACCGTTTAGAGATGCTGAGCCAGGTGCTTTTCGGGGAGAAATACAAAGTGCTGGATGAAACAGGCCACTGGTATAAGGTTGAGACACTTTATGACAACTATACTGGTTGGGTTGACATAAATCACATTCAGCATTCGGAAGTTAAAACAGAAGTCCGGGGGTTTGTACTTAATAAACCGCTCCTCTGCTACCGGAACGACAAAACGAAGTTGATCCTTGAGCCCGGATGCGAAATATATGATCCCGATTTTAAGGAAGGTAAATTCAGAATCGGTAAAAATATTTATAAGACATCTTCTGATTTTAACGGGAGATTCATTAAAACAAACGCATCATTTGCTGATCTGGGAATGAAATTCATCAACAGTCCCTACATCTGGGGAGGCCGCATTCCGTCAGGAATAGATTGTTCAGGATTTACCCAGCTTGTATATAAGATCAGGGGAATACCAATACCGCGCGACAGCTGGCAGCAGGCAGAGAAGGGAACGGTTGTCAGCTTTATTAATGAAGCAAAACCCGGTGATCTGGTCTTTTTTGATAATGAGAGAGGCAGGATATCGCATGTTGGTATGATATTATCGCAGGGACTTGTTATTCATGCATCGGGAAGGGTACGTATCGATAACATCGACCATCAGGGTATTTATAAGAACGAGATCAAAGGGTACTCGCATCATCTCCGCACTATCAGGAGAATTGTCTGATGGTCTGAGAGTCTTGGAGTCTTGGAGTCTTAGAGTCTTAGAGTCTTAGAGTCTTAGAGTCTTAGAGTCTTGGAGAAAGTTAACCTTTGAGATATTTAATAAGGCTACCGGTTCCTTTAATAAGTATCTGGCATCTATCTCTTCGGTTCTGGGCAGTTTCGGGTGTTACATATTCCTGGTCTTCAGCTATATAATACATATTCTTTACCTCACCTGAGGACCCTCGTGAAAAATTCAGGAACTGACGGAATTCCGGATCCCCCTGACGACAGAATCCTTCCGAAATATTGTTCATAACGGATATACCAGCTGATGTAATCTGATTCTTAAAGATATAATCCTTACAGTTCCTGAAATCAGAATACACGAGGTTAACCAACTCCCTGGCTAAACTCCAAATCTCTAGTTCCTCAAAATTTCTTATTGTAGTCATTTTAGCACGATTTAATGTCAGTACTAAAATAATCAATTTATTCCAGACTAAAAGACTCCAGGACCATAAGACTCTAAGACAAAAAAGGCCGCTTTTCAGCAGCCTTTTTTTATTTGCGATTTTTTTTATTCGTTGGGTGTGAGAAGCTTGTTCAAGCCAAGCTCATTAGCCGGCATCGGCCATATGTATGATGAACTTGATGAAGGAATTTCGGCAACATTACCCATTGAAGTAGTCTTTGCCGGGAAAGGCAGAGCAAGTCTCATCAGGTCCATAGTACGAAAGCCTTCTCCAAGGAATTCTAGATTTCTCTCGAGCAGTACAGCATTGTAGAAATCAGTTGCTGTGGCAAACGAAGTATATTCACCTGCCGGGTATGAGCGTGTTCGTACTGCATTTAAAAGAGCAATGGCTTCTGCAGTTACTGTACCACCAGCCCTTACAAGAGCTTCTGCCCTGTTAAGAAGAACTTCGGCGTACCTGATAACCGGAGCATAGTTGGTAAGAGTGGTAAAGTCGGGATACTTGTTCAGGAAGTAATTGCCCCCTGCAAGAACAAGGCTTGACCTTCTTACATCAGCAGGATCCATGGCTGCATAGGCAAAACCCGGATTTGTATTCAGATAATATGATTCTGAAGATGCTGAGTTGTAATAATGAGGCAGACCATTTTGTGTACCGGGACCATTGGTTGTGGTAAACGGCATCGAGAAGACAGATTCAGCTGACGTGTAAGGTGTGGCAAAAAGAGCCATATATGATGCACTCAATGCATTAGCGACACCTGATGTAGCGGAGAAAGGAGCTGATGACTGCCCGACGATCTTTGCAGACTCGCTCACAACGCTGGCCCAGTCCTGCATATGCAGGTAAACCCTTGTTTTGAAGGCAACTATCGTGTTCCGGTGTACTCTTGTCGTATTTTCAAGAGGTGTGGCATAGTTGTTTATTGCCATTGGTTCTGCATTGTTCAGGTCGGTGAGTATCTGTGTATAGCATTCTCCCACGGTGCTTCTTGCGAGGTCGTTTCCTTCAGCCGATTTCATTGGTGTAAGCCTGAGAGGAACGCCTGGGTTTGTGGTTCCGAGGTTATACGGTTTGGCGTAAAGCTGAAGAAGGTCAAAATAGCATATTGCCCTCAGGGTAAGAGCTTCGCTCATATACTGATCATATTGGGTCTGTGTGATTTTGCCGGTAAGCTTGCCGCCGTCCCATGCTGATTTAAGTCCGTCCATGAAAACGTTGATAGCGTTAACAGCAGCGTATGCTGCGCCCCAGAAGTTCTGAACTTCGTTGGTTGAACTTACAACTGAATGGTTCCAGGTTGCAAAGTTCGTTACAAGGTTCGAGCTTTTCGGAATGAAATTGTCAGCTCTTACATCCATGTAAACAAAGAATCTGCCACCCAGAAATGCTCCGCTTTTCATAAAAGCATACAGACCGTTAACCTGTGCTTCGACGCGGTCCTTTGTATCGAAGACCGAGAGGTCGGAGAGTGAGGTTTGCGGTACAGGATCAAGGTATTCCTTTGAACACCCGATCGTGAACAATAGCACTGTTACTATTGATATTTTTAATATATTTCTCATACTGGTAATTTTTTAGATGTTAGAAATTAATACTTGCGCCGAACACAAAGTTCCTTGCCTGCGGAGCTGTATTTCTGTCAATCCCGGGAGCTATGTTTGTATCACCACCTGTTGAAACCTCCGGGTCGGAACCTGAAAATTTCGTGAAGACGAAAGCATTAAATACCTGAGCGTACAATCTCACACTCTGGATGTTGGTCTCAGTTGGAAACTTCTTGAATGTGTAGCCAGCAGAGATGCTTCTTACTTTTACGTAATCGCCTCTCTCAATGTTTTCACTTATCGGGAAAGATGATCCATTTGAAATATTATCATTCATAATAGGTTTCGGGATATTTGTTATATCCCCGGGATTTTCCCATGCAGTTTCGTAAACTTCAACCGAGTTGTTCCACCATCTCTGGTCTCTTAAACCTGCCTTTGAACCCGAATACACATCAAAGAGGAAAGCATAGGTAAGTCCGAGGGTGAGGTCAAAATCAAGGTATGTAAGATTATTGTCAAGACCTCCAAACAGTTTTGGCAGGGGTGAACCCATTACCTTGCCGTCAGCAGCGGTAGTTATCTGAGGAGCATTTCCTGATCCGTCCCTGAACTGCCATCTGGCTGCGCCTGTATTTTCAAAATAGAAAAGTACTTCCTGACCCGCAGCATTAACATAAATTCTTCTTCCGGTAGTAGGATCAACGCCTCTTGTTTCAACTGCAAGGATACCGCCAACCGGTTTGCCTACGACAGTTCTGTTTGTTGTCTCAAGTCCGCCGGTTACTCCTAGTATCTCTGTAACACCCGGAGCGAGAGCTGTGACTTCGTTCTTCAGTGTGCTCAGGTTAAGAGTGGTTGTCCATGAGAATTTCGGAGTTGTGATGTTAAAGCTTGTAAGTGTAACTTCAAGACCTGTGTTATACATTGAACCGACGTTGGCAGGTATTGAGTTGCCCGGGATACCCTTTGAAGGTGACTGGGGAACATTTAGTACCAGCCCGTTGATATCATTGTAATAATAATTGATCTCTGACTGTATCCTGTCGTTCAGTAATCCGAAGCTGAGTCCGAAATCATATTTGTTGCTTGTTTCCCACTGAAGGTCAGCATTACCAGCCTGGTTAAATGCCAGTGTAGGTACTGCTCCATATACTCCTGCACCATAAAGGAACAATGAGCTGAAATCGCTTACCGCTGATATATTGCCAACACGTCCGTAGCTTGCCTTAACACGGATATCGGAGAATATTGATCCGAGTGAGCTGGATATGAACTCTTCGTTCGAAGCATTCCACATAAGAGATGCTCCACCGAATGTACCGAATTTGTTTCCGGCTGCAAGGCCCGAGAATCCGTCGCGGCGCATACTTCCTTCAACATAGTATTTCTTGTTGTAATTGAAGCTTGCACGTCCAAAATATGAAATGAAGTAGTTCTCACCAATTGCACCGCCGCCCATACCGGCTGTAACCCAGGTACCCTGGTAAACCTTGAAGAACCGGTCAGCGACATTGGTCTTGCTGCCTGACCACCATACGTTTGTCGTACGCTGCTCTTCAATACCTGCGAGCAGTCCGATGTTGTATTTTTCCTGGATAGATACATTATAGTTGGCAGTATTTGTCCATGTCCATCTTTTGAATTTCTGGTAGCTGTTCCCTGCATAGCCGTTTGAACGATAACTGTCACCTGTTACAGGAGACTGGAAAGTTGTCTGTTCTGCATTCAGGTTATCCATCCCAAATTGTGTTTTGATTACCAATCCCTTGACCGGTTCAACACTGGCATAAACCGTTGTCAGAAGCCTGTCGGTGGATGTGGTGAATTTATTCAGATCAAATATTGCAACCGGGTTATAGTAACCAAGTGCAGGAAAAGGCTGACCCATTCTCCCGGTCGCGGAACCTTCGATATTGTATTCACCGGGAACTGTATTGCTGTAAGGACCAAGGTTAGGAGGTAGCACGAAAGCCAGACGTGCGGCACCTGCTGTGGCAAATGATGCACCTGTATTCGGAGCCTCGGTATAACCAAGAGTATAAGCAATATTTGCACCAAGCGAGATCCACTTGTTCAGTTTATGATCAAGGTTCATCCTCGCGTTTTTCCTTGTATAGAAGTTCTTTTTGACCATACCTTCCTGATCGGTATAACCTGCAGAAAGGAAATAGCTTGTAGTGGGTGTTGAACCTGATATACTAAGTGTATGATTATGCTGAAAACCTGTCTGGTATACATAATCAGCCCACTTTGTATCAATCGGGTTACCGTTGATATCATTTACAACCGATAACTGGGGTGCTGTCGGACCAAGAAGGTTGATCCATGCCTTGTTCTTATGCTCAATATACTGAGCGGCATTCATCATCTCAAACAGGTGATACGGCTGTGTAAGACCAACATTGCCATCATACGTTACTTTTGTTCTGGCACCCGAACCGCGTTTGGTGGTGATTATAATAACGCCGTTTGCAGCACGTGAACCGTAGAGGGCTGTTGCTGAAGCGTCCTTAAGAATATCCATTGACTGGATATCAGCAGGGTTGATGTCAGCAAGAGCGTTGGTTATTGCGTTCCCTCCCCAGTTACCTGTAGCTATCGGAACTCCGTCAACAACTATCAGAGGGTAGGAACTTCCAGATATTGAGTTAAAACCCCTGATCCTGATAACCGGTACGTTATTGAGAACGCCGTTGGGCAGTGTGATTGAAACACCGGCTGCTTTACCCTGCAGTGCCTGGTCAAAACTCTGAACAGGAACAGCTTTTATATCTTCAGCTTTTACCGAAGCGATAGATCCAGTGATCTCTCTTTTCTGCTGGGTACCGTAAGCAACCACCACAACTTCATCGACATTATAAAGATCCTGTCTCAGAACCACATCAATTGTAGTCCTTCCTGAGATCGGAACTTCCTGAGTAACGAAGCCGATAAAGCTGAATATAAGGGTTTGGGCTGAAGAAGGAGCAGATAATGAGTACCTTCCATCTTAACCTGAAATCGCACCTACAGTCGTCCCCTTCACAGTAATGTTGACACCGGGCAGCGGCATACCGTCCTCTGAGCCGGTCACTGTCCCGGATACCATCACTGTCTGTGCCATAGCAAGAGTCCCTGCCATAAGCAACAGTGAGAATAGCAATAAGATTCTTTTCATAAATAAGAAGTTTAGGTTAATAGTATAAATCACGGGAGCTAATATATTCAAATATTTCAAATGACAAACGTCATGTTTAACTTTTTTTAACATTGGAAAAACGGCGCAACTTGAGGAGCGAAGCGACGAAATCCCGACAACATGAGGAACGAAGGTTCGTCGGGAGGCATAACGGTGCAACGGACTTTACGGACTTTACAGACTTCTCAAGACTTCCCTTCTATCATCCGGTCAACCATTTTTAAAATGGCCGCTTCCTCTGCCTGGGCTTTGTCTTCAATATCTGCGCCTTTTCTGAGTATCTCATTTACAAAGGCTTTATCATCAAGAGAGGCAGCATTTATCCGCACATTCAGAAATGCACCCTTGATACAGGATCTCAGGGCTAATGCTCCCACTCCAGCATCAGTGACTGATGCTGGGTTTCCTTTTTCAACCATTTCCCTTATCAGCGGGAAACCTGACAGAGCAGTTTCCATAACCTTGAAAGGTATCATTATAGCATTTTTCACAGCCTCCTGTACAGCTCCTTTCCTTATCCTTATCTCCTCATCGGTCTTTTTCGGGAGCCTGTATGCTTCCATGATCCTGTTGAAGGCATCGGTGTCTTCATCTACCAAATTGAGAAGCATATTCTGTATCGTTTTCCCTTCAGCAGCAAGGTCGGAAAACTCCTTCCATCTGTCATCCCAGCCTTTTTTGTGACTTGAGAGGTTAGCCACCATGGTTCCCAGGGCGGCACCCAGGGCTCCCATATATGACGATACTGATCCTCCGCCGGGAGCCGGTGATTCGGATGCTGTCTCATTCATGAACTCCTTCAGGTTCAATCCTGCAAGCTTTCTCTTTCCTTTTTCTGCCATAACAAATTCAATTATTTTTTCTTCGGGATTGAAAGGATGTATATCGCTCAACCCCATTGACTTAACAGCAATCTTGATAAGCTCTTCATCAGAAACACCCACAGATCTCTGCTGCTTCTGGAGAAAATATTTCCCGGCATCCAGCATTGCCTTCAGTGGAATGAGCCCGACAAGTTCTGATCCTGTAACTCTTACACCCCGGACATCAGCCTTCCTGCACACTTCATCAAAGGCAATATGTACAGGCGTAACTGAAATATTTGTCAGATTCATCGAAATCTGCGCGATCCCGTATTCCTCAATATACCAGCCTATCGCCTTTACACTTTTAAGTGTACCTTTTACACTTATTTTATTTCCCTTTTCATCTTCTATTGTTCTGCCCTTTTCCCTCACATCAAAAGCGATTGCATTGGCCCTTCGTACCGAAGTGGTATTGAGGTTCACGTTGAAAGCGACAAGGAAATCGCGTGCTCCGACAGCTGTTGCTCCTGATCTTTCATTGAACACAGCAGGTCCGAAATCAGGTTTCCAGGCCGGGTCGGCCAGCTTCTTCTTCAATCCTTCATATTCGCCTTCCCTGCAGTTCGCCAGGTTTCTCCTCTTTTCCTCAAATGCTGCACTCTCATAGCAGTAGACCGGAATATTAAGTTCTTTGCCTATCCTTTCCGCGACTCTGCGCGCAAGTGCAACAACTTCATCCATGGTAACGCCCGATACAGGGATGAAAGGACATACATCTGTTGCTCCCATCCTCGGGTGCTCGCCATGATGCTTCGACATATCGATAACCTCCGATGCTTTTTTCACCGCTCTGAAAGCAGCCTCGCACACAGCCTCCGGATTTCCGACAAATGTCACCACTGTCCGGTTGGTATCCTTTCCCGGATCAATATCCAGCAGCTTGACTCCATCAACGGCTTCAATAACATCTGTAATCTGCCTGATTACAGACATATCCCTTCCTTCGCTGAAGTTCGGAACACATTCTATTATTCGCTTCTCCATAACAACACCTTTACTCCCATCCCCTGTGGCTTAACCAACCCCCATCCCCCTGAAGGGGGGCTAAATTAGTTTTGTATTTAGGCCCCCTTTAGGGGGCAAGCCCCGAGTAATCGGGGCCGGGGGTATTACCCCTTCAGGGGGGTGGGGGGTCAAATTATATTTCCTTTTAATATTATTGTTTCAATAAGGTTACTGCCAAATGCGTATGGCAGGAATTCATATGAGGGTATCTCTTTAGTAATAAACAGGTTGGCAACCTTGCCTCTCGTTATCGACCCGTGAGTCTCAGATAATCCCATCGCATATGCAGAATTTATTGTAGCTGCGTTGATCGCTTCCTCAGGAAGCATCTTCAGCTTAATGCATGCAAGCGACATCACCAGCTTCATATTTCCCGAAGGCGATGAGCCCGGATTATAGTCGGATGCCAATGCAACAGGAAGACCTGAATATATAATTTGTCTCGCCGGAGGATCAGGTAATCCCAGGAAAAATGCAGAACCGGGCAGCAGCGTCGGCATGGTGCCGCTTCCCCTTAAAGCTTCTATCTCAGCATCACCTGACCGTTCAAGATGATCAACCGAGAGTGCATCATACTTTACACCTGTCTGTACACCTCCTGAAAAATCAAGTTCATTTGCATGTATCTTTGCAGGAAGCCCATATTTTATACCAGCCATCAGTATCTTTTCTGTCTCTTCAACTGTAAAAAAACCCTTATCACAGAACACATCGATATAATCTGCAAGCTCCTCCGAAGCAACTGCAGGTATCATTTCATTGATAACCAGCTCAATGTACTTTTCTCTTCTGTTTTTATACTCAGCAGGCAGGGTATGGGCCCCGAGGAATGTTGCCTTCACTTCCATGGGTGATGTATTTTTAATTCTCCTGATCACCCTGAGCATTTTCAACTCATCCTCAACCGATAACCCATAACCGCTTTTGATTTCCACAGCACCTGTGCCAAGACTGATGATCTCATTAATCCTGACCATGGATTGGAGGTAGAGATCCTCTTCAGAAGTTTGATGAAGCAGCTTTGCTGAATTCAGGATGCCCCCGCCCCTCTTTGCGATCTCCTCATACGAGATCCCTTTTATCTTATCTGTAAATTCCTTTTCGCGGCTGCCGGCATAGACAAGGTGCGTATGAGAGTCACAGAAAGAAGGAAATACATATTTCCCGGCAGCATCAATTACTTCAATATCATTATTCCCGCTGGCGGTTAGCCCGGGGTCAATGTCCTTCATCATGCCGAAATCAAGAATGAGGCCGTTACCAGTCAGTACAAAAGAGTCCGGTATCACAGGGAGAACTGCCATCTCAGGTCCGCGCACCATATCCATGTTCTTTTCCCTTGCCTGGACCAGACCTTTTATGTTTTTGATAAGCAGCTTCATATGGGTATTTAGTCGTAAAAACAGATGCCTAAGGTAGCAAATATTGAAAAAAGAGTTCATGATTTCCATTTTTCTTTATCTTTAGCGATGCCAACCAAAAGCACTACATATGAAAAAGATCCTTTCAGCTTTCCTGATCGCTCTGTTTGCTCTTTCCGTCTTTGCACAGGATGAGCAGAAAAAAGAAGAAAAGATAAAAACCGGGTGGAACTTCGGGGTTCTTCCTGCTGTAACTTTCGATACCGACATGGGTTTCCAGTACGGTGGCCTTATCGACCTCTATAACTATGGTAAGGGTGATATTTACCCGGAATATTATCATAAGTTTTATCTTGAAGTATCCAGGTTTACCAAAGGAAGCGCTATCTACAGGTTCAACTATGAATCATGGGATCTTATACCAGGAGTAAGAACATTCTCCGATCTTTCGCTGCTTACCGACAGAGCCTATGACTTTTATGGTTTTAACGGCTATGATGCAGTAATAAACAAGGGATGGTTTGACCAGGACCTTAATACAGGTGATTACAGGACAAGAATGTTTTACAGGCTGGACCGCTCACTGTTCAGGTTCAAGAATGATTTTGAAGGTAAGCTGTTCGGTGATAACCTTAAATGGAACGCAGGATTTGCGATCCAGAATTTCAAACTCGATTCTGTGGATGTAGCAAAATTCAACAAGGGAAAGGATGCAGCTGACTTGCTCCCATGGGTTTCCAACGAACCCGGATTATATGATCTCTACAGGCAATGGGGCATTTTCACACCTAAGGAGGCCGATGGAGGATTGATCAATACGATCAAGGTTGGAGTATCCTACGATACAAGGGACAACCGGCCTAACCCCATGAAAGGTATATGGACTGAGGGAGGTATCGAGTTATCCGGAGAGTTTTTTGGCAGCGAAGCTACATTTGCAAAGTTTTATTTCACACATCGTCAGTACTTTACAATTATTCCAAATGATCTGAGCTTCGTTTACAGGCTCGGCTACCAGCAGACGCTTTTTGGTGATGTGCCGTTTTATTACCAGTCACAGGTTATCGTTTCAGCTCTCAGGGGTGCATATTCAGAAGGCCTTGGAGGATCCAAGTCTCTTCGCGGAATATGGCGGTATAGGGTTATCGGGGATGGATTCTTATATGGCAATGCAGAATTCCGCTGGAAATTCGTCAGGTTCAGCTTCATTAACCAGAACTTCTACCTGGGACTGAATCTGTTCAGCGATTTTGGAATGGTCACTGACAAGATCAAATTCACCATACCT
>Ga0172364_10001065_pt1 | contig 20727 bp, 21 predicted proteins | sample LakKivSesite10cm_FD_114545 | JGI IMG/M metagenome (GOLD analysis project Ga0172364, IMG submission 114545) | Sediment microbial communities from Lake Kivu, Rwanda - Sediment site 10cm | ecosystem: Environmental > Aquatic > Freshwater > Lake > Sediment | place: Rwanda: Western Province, Lake... | reverse complement strand
TTGGATTTTCTTTTTGGTAATACATCACCGCCAACCAGCATAGGTGTAACTATTGATGTGATGAAGAGAAGAGCTATGCAAAAGGTTATTGTATTTTTTAAAGATGATTTCATCTTTATCAACTCATCATGAAATGTATCTGGGTGTTATATAATATTATCATTTCTTCTATATAAATAATAAGATTGATTTTATGATGAAAATATCTTATTTGTTAAGGTTTTTCTCTGCTATAAAAAGATTTTTCCATTCTCCCTTATTTCCATCTTTTTTGATTATTTTAAGGTTAGCATCACGAATCAATTTTTCAACCTGATCTGCAGAATAGGCATATTTGTATGAGTCGATATGATAATTAATTGCTTCTTTTCCAGCCGCGTTTAAAAGCATATGGAGTTTTATAAAAAATAGTTTCCACTTTGGGCAATCTCTGTTGAGTGTTTCTAGGATTACGCGCCCACCAGGTTTTAATATTCTGCGTATCTCGGTAAGTCCCTCATCTGGTTTTTCCCAGAAAGTTAGACTAAACCGGCTTACTACCATGTCGGTAGAATTACTTTTCAATGGGATATTTTCCGCCACTGCTAGTACTGCTTCAAATTTTTTAAAATCATGCTCGAGTGCATGTTTTTTAGCTAATTCAAGCATCTTGGGTACAGGATCTATACCTGCTATGTACGCATCAGGTATCAATCTATGAATTCCTAATGGTAAAAAACCTGGACCCACTCCTAAATCAACTATAAATGGCCTATTGAGAGATTTAGGTATATTTTCCTGGGTTATCTTCGCAAGGGATTCATAAAGCTTAGGATATTTATTCATATACTCTGCGAATTTCTCAGCAGTCTTGTCATCTATTAACAAATTATTTCTTCTCCCAGAGAAACTATTAAGTCCAAATCAATTAAAACCTTTTCTGAAAAAATAATGATTATTTATAAAAATCTGCCTAATCTTAAGGGAAAACAGTGAATTTAATAAAAAAAATAATTAATAACTGTATATATTCATAAAACAATAAAATATGAAACTCAAAGAAAAATTGCTAATTTATCTCATGAGAAAAGAATCGAGTTATTTCTGGTCTTTTGTAGATATGCTCGCTTATAAGTTAGATAAAATAGCCGAGATATATGATAAAAGATCAGTTGGTAATGAATACAGAAAGGAATACAGAGCAGTTGGTATATCAGAAAACGATAAAATACTTCATGTTGGGTGTGGTGCATATCCGATAACAGCAATAACACTCGCAAAAATCAACGGTGTACATATAGTGGGGATTGATAAAAATCCAAAGGCAGTAGAATTAGCAAAAGATGTTATCCATAGAAAAAAATTAGATAAAAAAATAAAAATTGAAAATGGGGATGGGATAAATTATCCTGTTGGAAAATTTAATACAATAATAATATCAAGTTGTTCAACACCTAAAGAAAAAATTTTGGAACATATTTTACGAAATGCAAAACCTAAAAGCAAGATCATAGCCAGGGATCTAGACCCCGCTGCACAAATAGTGACCGATAGCATTGCCTTACACAGTGATATTGTTCTTGTAGAAAAAATAAGGCATTATCCATCTCAATTCTATGAACTAAGTGGATGGCAATCGTTTTATCTCATAAAAAAACAATAATCGTTCTTTATTTTACTATTATCTAAACCATCGTCTTAGAATCAGAACGATCAATGCGTCTGTTTTCTATCATGGTGACACCTGCACCGATAATACTGGGGAATAGCCAGACGAGGACAAACCAAAACAGGGAGAGGCTCACGATGCTTTCTGGTGCAACAGCAAATCCGGAAAGCAATCCTATGAGTACTATTTCTCGTGTGCCTAAGCCGTAGATGGTAATGGGTAATGATGCTATTATATTTGCAACGGCAACAATCAAGATAAAATAGATATAGGGTACGTCTATGGCGAATAATTTGGAGATGATATAGAATTCTGAGAGGTAAAGGAGCCAACTTAGGATAGAAATGGAGAACGGGATTAGGAGATCGCTAAATGTTGGTATATCTTTGTATATGGTATCGATGTGTGCGGTCCATTTTTCCTTAAAAGGGTTGAAGAGTTTTGATTGTAATAGTTTTTTGAAAAATTGTGCTCCTGTTTCTTTGTGTATAAAAAATACTGCTAAGGAAATCATTATTATGAAGAGAATTAAGATGAAGGGGAATATGTTGGGGAATTTGCTACTGAGTACAAAGCCTCCGATAACTCCAATGGATAGTAGTGTAAGATAATCGATTGTATTTAGGATTAGTATATTTACAAAGCATTTTTGAAGTGTTTCACCGCTTTCTTTTTTTAGATAGATCGCGCGGGTATATCCACCTAGGCCACCTGGTGTGATAAAACCATAGAAAAAACCGATAAAGATATTTTTTAATGAATACCAAAAGCTAACCTGTATCTTGTGTTTTTTTAGTATGAATTGCCATTGATAGTTGGCAATTAGCACTATGGGTAAGATTGAGCAAAATGATGCGGTAACATACCAGGGGTTAAGTTTGGAGAATATCGATATGATTTTTCCTATATCCATTGTTGATAAAATGTATAGTAGGATGATGATGCCTATGATTGGGAGAAGTTTTTTGATACTCATTATCATTTTTAGATACTGATTTGGTATTTAAACTAATTTTTGTATGTTGAACAGTGAATAACCTCCGTAGAATATTTTGAATGGAGACAAATAGTTAAGCTCTATATAGCGTAAGATTTATACATATCCCTAATGGAAAAAACAAGGCTTCGTAAAAAATTAATGAGAATAAGAAGTAATTTATCTAAGAGCGAGGTTTTGGTAAAAAGTAATCAAATTAAAAGAAGAATTTTTGAGATGGATGAATTCAAACGCGTACATACAATCTTATTCTATGTTTCTTATGATAACGAGGTCTATACCCATGATATGATTAAAGAAAGCTTATCAACTGGTAAAAAAGTGGTTGTACCAATTACGGATACTGAAAAACATTGTTTAATTCTATCTAGGCTTAACAACTGGAATGATCTGGAATATGGTACCTATTCTATCTTGGAGCCTAAAAAGAACTGTATAGATGAGGTCTCACTCGATGAAGTAGATGTAATCATAGTACCAGGGGTTGCTTTTGATGAATCTGGTAATAGAATTGGACATGGCGTGGGTTATTATGATAAATTGTTGAGGAATTCAAAGAATGCATCTCATATAGGTTTGGCATTTGAGTTGCAAATAGTAGATAGGATATCTGCAGAACGGCATGATGTAAAAGTGGATAAAATTGTGACAGAAAAAAGAGTTATTGTATGCTCATCTTAGGTTATAATCTCTTTGAGACGTTTTTGTTTTATAGCTTTTTTTATCTCCATCGCAATCCGCTCACCGTAGCTGATTGGTTCACCATAGAGATACCCGGAATGAGGCGTAAACTGTGTTAATGGGCTCCCTGGGATTCTCATTGAGACATCAAAAACTACCATCTCTTCTTTCCCTTTATCTGCAACCATCGCTCCTTGAAGTGCAAAGGGACCGATGATACCAGGAGGATATTCTTTTCTTGTGGTTTTTACGAATTTCTCGCCGAGTTCAAATATCTTTTCTATAATCGATTCTTTGGTTGTTGCTGCGATATGACCGGTTTCAATGATCTTCGGTTTTAGATATTTTAGAACCTCCATTTGTTCATTCGCCGGAAGACGCAGGAGACCGTCAATGTTTGTTTGCCGTCTGGTATCTGTACCCATGATTTCTAATTCATCATCAATCACGGAGTAAAAATAGTTAAAATTAATCGGTGCTCCCACCACATACTCTTCAATCACTGATTGTTTCAATGCTTCTTTTGTGATCAGTTTTTTTGCCAGAAGCTCTTCTGATTTCTTCTTATAATCTGCATAACTTGATGCGTAGAAAAACGCTCGTTCATATCCACGGATTGCCTCACTAACTTTCACTATAACCAATCGATCAATGTCTTTTGGTGATTTGAACAATTTCGGATATCTTATGCCTGCTTTTTCAAGCAAATAGTATTGGTTTTTCGGCACATTTCGCTCTTCGAGTTTAAGCATGGATCGTGTCCCGAAAATTGGGACTTTGAAATTATTTTCGATGTCGGTGAAGTCAAAATATACCCAGAAGTACCGGTTATGAATAAAAATCGTGTTTTCTTTTCGTAATTGTTCTTGAACCTGTGGTTTTGTGATCTCGGAGAATTTATCGAGAACAATGGTCTTGTCGATACAACCTCTTCCATCATCACGCGTTTTATAGTATTTGGTATAGGTTTTTTCTCTGTCTTTCTGACAAACTGCAAGGGTATGAAAACCATGTTTTTTTGCCCCTCTGCAGACATCCAATGCTGAGTGACCACCCAAGACCCCTATTGTAATGTTCTTTGTATCGTAAGAATCGATTAATTTCTGAATTTGTTTTCTTTCGATCATATGGAAGCTCCCCCATATATGATACTATTATTTGAATTTTGGTCTTTTAGATAAATAAACAGATAAAGGAATTCTATGCTGTGGATAATGAGAGGTGATTCCACTGATTAGATTATACAGTTCATCAAGATTGTATGCATGGTTTTCCTCACCAATTGTTTTATCTCTTAAACGTGGCATAAATGTTTTACTTTTACTTTCTTTTTCACCAACAACAACAATTACAGGTATCCATTCCTTCTCCGCGTCACGTATTTTTAGGCTAACACTTTCCTCCCTATCATCAATATCTGCCCTTACGAAAACATATGGTGATTTTTTATTAAATTCTTCAATAAGTTTTTCACATGTTTTTACAAAATCACTGCCGACGGGTATAAAACGGATTTGAGTTGGTGAAAGCCAGATTGGTAGCATAGGTTTCTGGCCTTTGCTCATCTTAATTGCTTCTTTTTCAAGTAGCGCATAAATCACTCGTTCAATAGCACCAGATGGACTGCAATGAAGTATTAATGGATGTTTTTGTTTTCCATCTTTGTCTGTGAAGTTAATATCGTATCTCTCACCATTCTCGATATCGATTTGATCAGTGCTTAATGCTGATGCTTTTTCTGACATATCAACAAAGTTAAACTCGTATTTTAAAATAAAGTAGAATATTCTTTCATCCCACATCTCTAACAAAACTGGTTTTCCTAGTCTTTTTACAAGATCTACCATGAAATCCTTATTTTTCTCATAAAAATCTTTAGTTGTCCGTAGAGCCATCTCGATATCATCTTTTTCAATGCCGATATCTTTCAAAACGCTAAGACATAGATCATATCTTATCTTGAATTCATCCATGGCCATCTTTAGATCAGAGGTAAAGGCATGTACATCGGGCATTGTAAAAGCTCTAAGTCGCCTCAATCCAGTAAGCTCTCCAGATTGTTCTCTTCTAAAAGAATATCTCGTTAACTCGTAGATCTTAAGTGGCAAATCCTTATAGCTGATTGTAGCGTCATGGGCCATCAAAAATTGTCCAAAACATGCGGCAAACCTTAGGAAAAAATTTCTCTTGTCGCTTTCAATCTGATACTGCCTCGCTGGGAATCTCTGCAGATATTCTGACAATGTAGGATGATCCATATCATACATTATCGGGGTTTCTACTTCTAAACCACCATATTCAACTACTCTTTGAGTTACATATTCCTCGATTAATTTTTTGATAAATCTGCCCTTTGGATAAAACCTCATGTTTCCTCCGTCGGAGGCGGGCTCATAATCGGCTATTTCCAATTTTTTCATTAGCATAACATGAGGTGATTCTTGTTTAGTTGCTCTTGATTTCTCTTTTTCATAAAATGCAAATTTCTTTAAATTTTCATGTCCTTTGAAATTAAATTTACCAACATCATGCAACTTGCCATCCTCTGTTAGAATATACCAGTAAGAACTAAGCTTTCTCTCCTTTTTCAATGACTCTGTTTCTTCCCCAACAGGAATAATCTCTCTAGAAAGTTCTGATAACGGATGGCCTTTACAAGAAATCTTAAATGATTTGTACCAACCAAAAGGAGCTCTACGAACATTGAAATTTTTGTTTTTTAATTCGTACTCGATTTCAATAAGAATTTCTTGAGCCTTCTTTGGACTAGCTAGATCTGAAGATAGATGTGCATATGGATACAGCATTATGTTTTTTGCTTTTAGTTGAGTAGCTGTTTTTTCAATTTCAGCAACAGCTTGTTTGACAGCTTGACTTGACGATTTTTCGTCAATCTTTTCAACAGCTGTAAAAGCAGTTAAAGCCTCCTCAAATCTATCGCTTTTAATTTTTGTTTCTTCAGGATTTTTTATGGCTTTTTCCTTAACTTCGTATTCTATATAATCGCTGTGAATAAGCAATAGTTTCATGGAATCAATCTCTGTAAAACAAATAATCGTTATTAAAGATAATGATTAAAAAGATTTTTAATGGGGGAGGCGGCGGAGGTGTTAACCACCGTAATGAAAAAAATTTAATGATTCACTTGCAATCCCATCTCTCCGCCTAACAAAGAGATATATTAAACAATATAAGAACGTTTCGGAAGAAAATCAATGAAAATTTTCTCCATATCTATCAGATAGAATTATCTAACTCAACGTAAATCTCACTAATCGATTATTTCAAATTAAATTGGTGATTGGCTGTTTGAAAGAATGTTTATATCGTTTTCTTGTACGATGATGCATCAAGAAGACCGTTTATTTCTGATTTATCTTTTATTTCTAGCTCAACAAGCCATCCATCTTCATATGGGCTTTTGTTAATGGTTTCTGGAGAATCATCAAGTTTTTTATTTACATTGGTAACCTTTCCACTCACTGGCGCATATATCTCTGAAACGGATTTCACCGATTCTACAACACAGAGTTCTTCCCCTTTTTTAACTGTTTTACCAACCGCTGGTAATTCTACATAAACGATATCGGTGAGTTCTCCTTGCGCATGGTCAGTTATTCCAACGGTTGCTTTATTACCTTTTACTTTCAACCATTCGTGCGTCTTCGTATATTTTAAATCATCTCTAACTTCATTACTCATAGTAATCAAAAAAAGTATTTTGAATCATGATATAAATATTTGTGAAAATTCTATGTTAATTTTTCTTATAAAAAGTATAGAAACTATTTCTAGATAGACATATTACCTTATTCCCCTTTTTATTTAGGAATTTCTTAGCAAAATTAAATCTTTCAATAATAACTTCCGGTTGTAACTTCGGTTCAATTTTTTCTGCTTTAGTCCTTTTTTTACATGAGAAAAAATAGATGAACCCCATATCAAAATTTATATCAGTTATAAAATTTAAAGTTTGTAAAAAATCATCGTGTGTTTCTGAGGGGAAGCCTAAAATAAAATGTGTATCAAGGGATAAATTTGGGGAATTTTTCTTGAGTCTTTTTAATGCGTCTTTTATTTTTTCAATATCATCATATCTATTCATAAGTTTTAAAATTCTACTACTACCTGATTGTAAAGCAATATTGACGCTAGTGATTCTCCCTTTTTGGAAGATTTTTTCTAAACCATCAATATACTTTACAACCCATTTTGGATCTAAATCTTGTACGGAGATTTCATATTCCCCCTCCAGGGAGGTGAATCTATCGAGTAGTTCAAGAAAACTAGATCCGATATCTACACCATATGCCCCAGCATCATCGGCAGTGATTACAAATTCTTTATATCCATTATCTAAGCCTTTTTTAAAATCATTGATACATTCCTCTAAAGATTTACTTTTAAATGGGCCTATCGCTTTTTTAATGTCACAATATGAACAACTACCTAGACAACCCCATGATATCCTTATATGATAAAATGATTTTTTCATTGGATATAAATAAATAAGAAGATGTTTATTTAGTAGATTTTTAATTACGTATTCCTTAAAATAACTGTAAAAGTTATTAAAAAATGGGATATTTTTTATTTTAGTTTCGCCTTGGTTTCTGATATTTTGTTCTTTTAATATTGCATCTGCGTCATTAATGCTATTAAATTTCGTTTTGTTATTTGGAAAAAAGCTATCAATTTCATTTAGATTTTTTGTGCTAATTATTTTTCCATTAAAAATGTCAGAGAGTTTTTCTTTTTCAATTTCTGGTAAACAACCTGCAACAATTAGCTCTGAATTATATTTCTGAAAAACTTTTATTTTGTCTAAAGCATTTTCTGTAATGTCGTTTCTATAAGCACATGTTACAAAAATTGTAATATCTGCAGCAGATGGATTTTCTACTATTTCATATCCATTTTTTCTGAAATACAATCTTATTTTATTTGAATCTAATAGTCTCCTACGGCAATTTGTGTTACTGCAAATATAAATTTTTTTATTATTGATTTATAAAACCCCAATGTGATAATTTATTTTAATGATAATAAAATTTCTGAAAAGATTAGTAAAGAATTACTTGTTTTATAATATAATTTAATTTTTTTGTGCCCAATCTTTTGGTACAAATGGTGGTTTAATGACTTTGGACTTTAACGATTTGTCTCTCACAATAATTTCTAGTATGTTTCCTTCTGCTCTGCAATCAGGGTGTACATAACCCATTGCTATACCTACATTGAGACATGGAGATAGAGTTCCACTAGTAACAATACCTACTTTCTTGCCATCTTTATGGATTTCACAGCCATGTCGGGGGATACCTTTATCGACACACATTAAACAAGTCATCCTATCAAAAGTGCCTTTTTCTTTTTGTTTTAAAAGTGCTTCTTTTCCTATGAAATCATGATCCCAATTTACAGTCCATCCAAGGGTTGCTTCAAGTGGTGTTCGTCCTCCATGAAATTCATTTCCTGCAAGCATAAAACATTTTTCTAATCTTAGTGTGTCTCGTGCTCCTAGGCCGATTGATTTTATATCAAATTCTTTTCCAGCGTCGAGTATTTTATTGAATACAACCTCTGCTTTTTTAGGAGGAGAAATCTGTAACTCAAATCCAAGTTCTCCCGTATATCCTGTGTGAGAAATAATACATGGGACACCAGCGATATTGATATATTGGCAACCGAAAAATTTTACAGAATTAAGATCGGTATCGGTAAGTTTCTGCAACGTCTCTCTTGATTTTGGACCTTGGATGGCGAGAATAACAAAATCTCTTGATACATCTTCTACTTTTACATCAAGTCTATGTTTTTTGGCTTGATCATTAAGCCAATTAGTCACAATAACATTCATACCTGCATTGGGAATCATCATATATTTGTCTCCGAGATTCATAAAAATCGTATCGTCGATAATTGTTCCATCCTCTCGTAATATCTCGGTATATTGGCTTTGTTTTTCTCCAACTTTTGATGCATCTGCTACTGTAGTGAGACTGAGTAATCTCATAGCATCTTTTCCAGTAATCCAGACATTGCTCATATGAGAAACGTCAAAGAGGCCAACGGTTTTTCTTACTGTGATGTGTTCTTCCCTTATTGATGAAAACTGTACCGGCATTTCAAAGCCGGCGAATTCGGTAAACTTTGCTCCAAGTTTTTCATGGATCTTGTGTAAAGGTGATTTCAATACCATAGATGCCGACCCCACCAGGTGTATATCATAACTGTAGTTTAAGATTTCGACAAAACATTTATCAAATACATGCTATAACCTCAACGATATGCAACCTATTTACATAGAAGGAGTTTTCAAAAAAGAGAATAAAATCTTTACTGAAAATCCAGAGTGTTGTAGAGGAATAAAGATCTATAACGAAAAGTTGATGTCTTATGATGGTAAAGAATTTCGCTCGTGGAACCCATATAGAAGTAAACTGGCTGCTGCAATCTTGAAAGGGTTAAAAAACATAAAAATAACCTCTGATTCCAAGGTGTTATATCTGGGTGCTGCAACGGGTACAACTGTTAGTCATGTTTCAGATATTGTAAAAAACGGTGTAGTCTATGCTGTTGAAAACTCGCCTGTTTCATCGAAAAAATTGTTGGAAATGAGTAAAAAAAGACGTAATATAATCCCGATTTTATCTGATGCTAATCATCCTGATAGATATGGTTCTATGGTCTCCTTTGTGGATCTAATATATCAAGATATATCTCAAAGAAACCAAGCAGAGATTTTTATAAAAAATGTCACGAAATATCTGAAGGAAGATGGTCAAGGGATTCTAATGGTGAAATCCAGGAGTATAGATGTAGCATTGAAACCACGGCAGGCATATACGTTTGTAACCAGTGAACTCAAAGACCATGGGTTTAAGATTTTAGATATTATAGATATTTCATCATATGAAAAGGATCACGCTGCAATTGTGATATCTACATAGGGTTTCAGAGATTGTTTTTAAAATAGTTATTATAAAAAAATCTATGACTAATTTTATATTGCAATGTTTATCTCTTTTAGCATTTTGTTTATTATATATGTGGGTGTTGCGCTTAATAGGTCTTTATACGGTGAGGGTGGTATTATCTCTGATTTGCTTAGTTGTTCGGCTTTGTTCACATGTCGTCTTATTTCTTCCAGGTATAGTTCTTTAATTTTTGTTGAGTTTTTGGTTAGTTTTTTTCTTAGAGATTTTACTTGAAGAGAGTTATTATTGATTGTTTTATTCTCTAATCTGTTTAATAATGGGACGATAACGCTATCTATCATCTCTCCTTTTTCTAGGTCTACTAGATCATCAGCTAGTTGATATGCGAGTCCTATTTCTCGTCCGTAATCTGCGAGTATTGTCAGTATCGGACCTGATGCGTCTGCTTCTATTGCTCCTGCTTTACATGCTGAGGAAAAAAGTGAGGCGGTTTTCATATTAATTATTTTGTTGTATTCATTGAATATCTTAGATTTTGATATTTCGTCTGAGTTGTTTTTTATATCTTTTTTGTTGAAGTTGACTTCTTTGAGTTCTCCGTTTAGTATCTCACTCCATGTATCTACATATAGTTTTGCGATTTTGTCTCCATGGTTGAGGGCTATGTCAAAGCCGAGTGCGAGCATCTTATGGCCCATGAGAAGAGCATTGGATATGCCGTCTTCTATGTGGATGGCTGGTTTTCCTCTTCGTTCTTTATCTCTATCTATTATATCATCATGTACAAGAGATGCTGTGTGTGCTAGTTCTATGGCTACGGCGCCCTCAATGGCTCTCTGGTATTGGTAGGGAGTTTCTTTTCCGCCTGTGCAGACTTTGAATGATAGATGTGCGAGTAGCGGGCGGAGGCGTTTTCCAGCATGTAGAATTGAAATTATTTTTTTATCAATAACTGTGGTTGCTATCTTTTTTTCTAAATCTTGTTTTGTACTTACGAAAACCTCGTCTAAATCAAGTGCCTTGTTATTCATTATTAGATATATCCCCCATTGGTACTAAGCAGTTGTATCCTTAGTATCAATATTATTTATAGTTCATGGTTTATAAATTTTCCTCTAAATATTCCCATTTTATGTTTGATTTTTAAGGAAATTGAGAGATTATGTATATCCTGGAGTTGTTTTTGGTTGAGATATTGCAGATTTTTTCTCGTGAATGCTTTGTATATCAAGTGTTTAGGGATATAAAGCATATTTATTAAGAATATATAAAACATGTGACACAAATACTGAAAAATTATGAAATCTAGCATAAATACTGTAATATCGACAAATATTTTAGAAATTTGTAATAAAAAGTACGAAAATTAACATAATTGACAAAATTTATATATTCTAACACAAATATGAAAAACATGAAAAGCGTAGTAGAAGAAGTTTGGAAGACGATAGATAATAACCCTTGCATAAAAAATAGCCTGAGTAGTGGTTTAATAAATGTTAGATCACTTGCCAAATATATAATCAAAGAAAAAAAGATGGATACAACACTGGATGCAGTCATAAGTGCGATACGAAGATATGAACCAGGTTGCTATACAGATATCTTCAGCAGATCCAGTAAAATCCTAAGTGAAGCCACCATATCCACAAAGAGCAGACTGGCAAATATTGCACTTGTTAAAGATGCAGAAGTACAAAATCTCTTACCACGGCTTTTCTCTGTCGTTCAATATAACCGAGGGGATGTTCTTAGAATTATTCAAGCAGACGAATCTATGAAGATACTTGTAGACGAAAAAAACCTGAAGAAGGTAAAGGCGCTTTTTCCGGAAAAAGAGGTAATAAAGATAGATAAAGATCTAGCTGAAATTAACATGCATCTACATCCTGAGGCTGTGAACACACCAGGGATCGCAAGCATTATAACAAACGAACTTGCGATGAATGATATCAATATCATGGAAATCATAAGTTGCGTTCCAGAATTGTTATTCTTCGTAAACGAAAAAGATATCTTAAAAGCTCATCAAGTACTCTACAGACTCTGTCATTTCTAGTGATATCACTATATTTCTACAATCATCCTTTTTGTAAGCATTTTGGTAAGATGTTATTTTTTCGTTTTGACATATTAACACGGCAGATTTTTATATGATTAATATACAATTAATGATAGAGAGTGGATGGTTAGGCGAAGAAAATGATTAAAAAATATGTAATGGTGGCATTGGCCTTGCTGGTATTCCTCATGTTTGTATCTACAAGTTCTGCTTCGTCTTTGTTCTCCAAGGGACAAATATATGAAAGACTCCTGGAAAAATCAGTTTTCAAGAAGATTTTTGATAGGTACTATCAGGTTACATCGAATAACGCTGACAGCATATCAAAAGACGCTGATGATAATGGTGGTAAAGATGGGCTTCTTTCAGAGACAATAGATATAGTAGGAGAGAAAACACCATATGAAGGTAATTACATAGATGTAAATAATTCAGATGATACTTCAACAATAGATGGAGATAACGAAAATGGAACAACACAGAATACAGTGACAGTAGATGGAGATGTCGTCGTAAACAATAATATGACTGTTGAAAAAGATGGTAAAGAAAGAAGGAGGATAATTCTTGAGCGAATTGTTGACGTTGTTATTGAGCATAATGGAAAACTTGGTGCAATATTAGAACGAGTAATAGAGCGAACGTATGCTCCTGGTACAACAGCATCAGATGGACCTGCAGAAAACATAGTTAGTAACGTTGTTGTTGTGGGATCTGGTGGAACAGACGCAGAAAATAATAAAGCCGATGTTGTTGTTATAACAGATGGGTAATCGACAGTGAAGTCTCAGGCTCAAAAGAAGATTGATACAGGTATATTATTTTTTAATGGATCGAGCGATTATGTATATCTCTGAGCTACTTTTACGAGAAGCAGGGGGAGAAAATTGTTTTACTGTTTTAAATTTTTTAGTTACTGTTTTTATGAAACCCTGTAGATCTTCTCCTTCGAATACTTTACAGACGAAGTTTCCACCTGGTTTAAGGAGAAGCTCTGCTGTTTTTAGTGAGTGTTCGCAGAGATATATGCTTCGTGCTTGGTCAACAGAGTAATTACCTGAGATATTTGGAGACATATCTGATAATATGACATCTGCCTTGTTGTCTCCGATTATTTGTTTAATCTCATCGATGGTTGAATCCTCTGTCAGATCTCCCTGCAGAAATATTATCCCATCCAGGGGTCTAATATGTGAAATATCTATGCCTATTACTCTTCCGTGTTCACCGACCAACTCTTTTGCAACCTGACTCCAGCCACCTGGTGCGGCACCTAGGTCTATAACTGTGTCGCCTTTCTGTATAATATTAAACTTGTTTTGGATCTGCTCTAGTTTAAATGCTGAGCGGGCTCGATATCCAACGCGTTTCGCTTCTTTATAAAAATGCTCTCTTTTTTTTTCTCTGTACCAGCGGGTCATAAAAAAGGTTAGAGTATAATATCTATATCTAGTCTTTCTGCTAGTTCTTTGTATCTGTTCCTAATTGTAACCTCAGTTACACCAGCTACATCAGCTACTTCTCGCTGTGTACGTCGCTCACCACATAATATAGATGCGATGTAGATGCTTGCTGCTGCAACACCGGTTGGTCCTCGACCACTTGTGAGTTCTTTATCCGCAGCGTCTTTAAGGATCTCAATTGCCTTAGATTGAACATCCCCGCTGAGTTTCAATTCACTGCAGAATCGCGAGATATAATCTTGTGGTGACGTAGGCATGAGTTTTAACCCTAATTCACGTGCGATAAACCGGTAGGTTCTCCCTATCTCTTTTCGTGATACCCTTGAAGAGCCAGCTATCTCATCCAATGTTCTTGGTACGTTACATTGACGGCAAGCAGCATAGAGTGCGGCGGCTGATACACCCTCGATGCTTCTACCTCGGATAAGGTTTTTTAGAACAGCCTTTCTATAGATCATTGCTGCTGTCTCTCGAACGTTTCTTGGTAAACCCATACCTGAGGCCATTCTATCAAGCTCTGATAATGCAAAGGCAAGGTTCCTCTCAGTAGCATCACTAACTCTGATGCGTCTCTGCCATTTTCTCAAACGATATAGTTGTGCCCTGTTTCGTGTTGGAATAGATTTACCATACGAGTCCCTGTTTTTCCAACCAATCATTGTGCTAAGACCTTTATCATGGATGGTATAGGTCATTGGTGCACCAACACGAGCACGTTTTTCTCGTTGGTCACTATCAAATGCACGCCATTCAGGACCATGATCAATAAAGGCTTCATCTATAACAAGTCCGCAATCCTCACAAACCAATTCTGCTCGGGAATAATCCTTAGTTAAATGTGTACTTTTACATTCTGGACACTGTGTGATTTCTTCTATGCTTGGTTTTTCTTTTTTCTTTTTTGTTTGAGATGGCATCATGAATATTATTCCCCCATAAATTTTTTATACTTTGCGATACGCTTTTAAACGACATAACAGAACTTCTATATAAATATTTCTCAGAATTTATCAGGTTTGTATCTGATAAAGGTTGCAGGGGCTAGCTTTGCACGGCTTTGCACAATAAACTGTGCTAATGATTAAACTGCACAATAATTCATTTTTGCTATTATGTCCACGGTGAAGATTCAAATCGCCATTCAACAACATCATTATTATGAAGAATATATTTACTACAACCAACATCAGCATATTTGCCGTCAACATAGAACTGCCAATACTTACCATCTTCTCCATTTTCTATACCATTTATTGACTCTATAAAATAAGAATCATAGCCTCGCCAATATTCCACCTTTACATCAAAGTTATAATAACTGGCGCACTCAAAGAGAAAATCAGCAACAGTAGCATTATCTGTATTCACATTCACATATGTAATATTCCAATCAGGTGAAACTATTTTCATACCCACATTTTCCACAAGCTTATGAGTATTCTCTGGTTCCACAAAAAGAGAAAAACAGTCTGTCAATGAAACAACCAGAACTAAAGAAACAAGCACGATGACAACAGCTAAAAATTTTCCAACCCGGGTAATCCGTTCCCATCTTTTGTTCATATCATTTACATCCTAAACAATAAAAAATCCGAAACGAAAAATATAAACTTCTTTCTCATCACTATCGTAGTTTTCATCATCGAGATATGCCTTTACTTTTATTGTTTTTTTGAAGAAAGCTATTTCGTCCCATCTCCACGTAAATGGCTGTTCAGTATCAACATATTTCAGTTTGTCGTTTATATAAAACTCTACCTTCCCCACATCATCTGTAACCTTAGCTTCGATGTCGATGGGGCCAAGTATCAATATTCTCTGAATACTCATCATTAATTTTCTATTCAGTACATAGATCGTTCCATCCTCTGGTTTAATAATCTCCACGATTTTTTTTATCTTTACATTGACCAATGCTTTTTCAGATCGAACATATCCATCCTTCTCAGAATAGATTTCATAAACTCCTACCACATCTATATGCACTGTTACTTTTCCATCTTCATTTGTTGTATAAACAGACGAACCAACATATACAACTGCATCTTCAACAGGAGCCATTGTCTCATTATATACAGTCACTGTAAACTCTTCTGATCTGTTTACATCATGCTTATCCACATCTATCCTCAACACATGAGGATACCAGTCTTCTACATATCCCCATAATATCTCATTATCATTCTCTGTTAATTCATATGAGCCGCATCCAACCATAGGCAACTCGTAATCCACCCAATAATGCCACCAATCAGATTCACCTGCTATGCTTTGGACATAAAAAGCATCCCAAGAAGAATAGTAAATTACATAATATGAAAAACCTCCAATATTTGATGCTTCATCAAGGGCACCAAGTACACTTGGATAAGAAATATAATAGTCTTCTAACATTCCAGAACTATCATTATAAGCTGTAATTATTGAATCTTCTAGAGATACAATACCATCCCATATAGTTTCGTTTTTTCCCTCGATTCTAATATTTCCAATCCACTGATATTTTTCATAATTTATTACTGAAATCGCATCAATATCGGCACCTGAATCCCCAAAAGTTGTTGGATCATAAATTGGATTTCCCATACTATCTAAACACGAACCATCTCCATATATATCTATTAATTTTATGAAAGTTATATCATTTAAATCGACAAGGCCTGATTGAACAGCAGGATCATCGATTAAATCATCTAAATCAAAAGGATCTCCCCCAGCGACACTAGGATCAAATGGGTCAATATCATTTTGATCAACATTTGCAAATACAGGGTTTACACCAGCAAGATTCTCAACATTTTCTGGAAATATCATTCCACCTTCTTGAGTTAATGAAATAGATGGAAATCTAGCAAAGTTAATACCATCAGTACTTACTTCAACATATGTAAGTTCAGCAAAAACAGCACCATCTGAACCTATAATTTCAAAGGGATTTTCAAATACAATAAAATCATAACCTTCTCCGTTAGTAATAGTAACATCAAATCCTACTATAATTGTGTTATTTGTTCCTAGTGATACAACATGGCAAGAACCTTGATATTGCCCTGCACCTCGTGGACCTCCCAAAATAAGGTCAGTACTTCCACCTCCAGAAAACTCGATGACACTTGTCACAAATCTATTTTCTTCTGTTGCAGCTTCCTTACCATATGATTGATCCAAGGGAGAATAACCACTACTCATAACTGGTAAAATTGTTGCTATACCAATTATTAATATTATTGTTGTTAATTTTTTCATTTTATAAAACCCAAAGAACGACATCCTGTAGAAACATTTAAAATTAACATATTTGATAACAATTGTTATCAAAATGAGCAACAATCAACTATTCAAAGCACTGGGCAATAGTAATCGAATGAAGATGATACAGATACTAATAAACAGAGAAATGCATTTATCGGAACTAGCAAGGAAATTAGACATATCAGTACCTGTTGCATCTAGACATCTTAAAATCCTCGAGAATGCAGGATTGATAAAGAAACGAATTGTCGGCAATGTCTATCTGTTAACTGCAAAAATTAAGAATCTAGATGAATTATTGGAACCTTTTGCTGAAGAGCTATTAGTTAAAATAGATAAAAATGAAAATCTCTTTGACGCGATAAAACAAATTCCTGGTGTTGAAGTTAGCATTGTTGGTAATAAACAGTATATAACTTCTATAGATGGAGAGAGGGGATATTTCATCTATGAGGTTGATGGCTTTCCGCCGAAAAAAGCAATAGATGAATATAAACCACAGAAAAATGTCACTGTTGATCTGAAAAAACTTGTTGCAATTAGAAAGAAAAAAATAAAAATAAATGTGAGAAAGCAAAAGAATAAGGAAAAATAGTTTCTGTTGGTTTTGAACAAAAGTTAGAAAGGATTTTGTAAAAGATAGAAATGTCTACATAAGAACTATTTTTGATTTTTCTAAAAACATAAATACGAGTTGTATATACCGTATACATAGTACATAGGGGATATATTATGAATCTGTCAATACCACCTGAGCCGATTATATTAAAAAAACAATCCAAGGAACAAAAAAAAGAGGAAGGATGGGATATAGATTCTCTTGTCCTATGGTTTGGTAATAGACTACCTAGTTATTTATGGAAAGATGGAAAGTGGTCTCAACCTTTGAAAGCAGAGGGGTATAGTTGGCAGAGTTTTCTTAAAATTCTCTCACTTCATAAAAAAGAAATGATTCAATGGTCAAGAGATGCTATCTCATGGAAAGAGTTACTTCTTAAAATCCAAGATACCATAAAAGATCCTGTATTCAAAAACATAATCCTTGGATAAAACAAAAATGGGTTAATGCAATATGGATGAAGCAGAGATAGATGGATATCCAATAGTTCTTACAGCTTCTCGTGCTGAGGCAAACGAGTATAATAATAATCCATTCGATGCCTTTATATGCACTTTTCCGAGAAAACTATCAGGATATATGCTTAGAGAACATCTATCAAACCTAGAAAATAACGAAGATGGAACCGCACGACGTACCATTTATGGCCTAAGAAAAGTAGAATCCATGCTTTTAGATGAATTTGGTGAAAAAAACGTAGTTGTATCTCATTATGATAATTTACATAGATTTGTTGGTAAAAAAACAAGGATAGTTGGTGTCTCATCAATGGATCCCATGGGGCTCGCCTATGTTTCCACAACCTATAATTCTCTCATTGGTTTCGGTGGAGAAGCATTAAACGCATTTGAATTCCAGAAGTTAGTCACACATCCAGCTATACAGAAATATAAACCTAAGATAATAGTTGGTGGCGCTGGCTCCTGGCAGATAAGCGAAGCAGACGCACAAAAAAAATTAGGAATAGATGTGCTCTTCCAGGGAGAGAGCGAGGCGGACCTTGTTAAAATTTTTAGAAAAATGATGAATGGAGAAAAAATCCCTTCGTATTTTGAGGCGAAAAAACCAGAGCGAGAAAAAGTACCTCTGATAAAACATGCCGCCTGCTATGGAATGGTAGAGATAACAAGAGGATGCGGGCGGGGATGCCAGTTTTGTAGCCCGACAAATCGAACGAAACACTCGTTCCCACTTGAACATATAATGAAAGAAGTTGAGATAAACATAAAAAATGGGGCAAAATCTATATTCACTGTCACTGAGGATATATTTCTTTACAAGTCAAAACCTGGATTTATACCAAACAGAGAAGAGATAGTTAAGCTGTATAAATCAATAGCCTCCTATCCTGGTGTTGAATATATCTTGTTGTCGCATGCATCGCTTGCGCCAGTTATATATGATCCGAAACTTCTAGAGGAGTTAACACCGATATTAATAGAAAAAACAAAATGGACACCGGAGGCTAGTACCCTATACAAGAAACCTTTCATATCTGTTGAAGTGGGAATAGAGACCGGTAGCGTTAAACTGATGAAGAAATACATGAAAGGCAAAGCCCTCCCATATAGTGTTGACAAATGGCCTGAACTCGTCATTCAAGGCGTTGGAGCGATGAATGATTATGATTGGTGGCCGTTGTGTACGATCATGACTGGTCAACCTGATGAAACTGAAGAAGATGTCATCGCAACACTAAATCTCATTGATGACCTGAGAGATCATAACGCAAAGATGTTTTACACTCCAGTCTTGTTTATTCCATTAAAAGAAGCGGTTTTAGGCAATCACAGTAGAACCAATCTCAAGAATCTAACAGAACTTCAATGGGAAGTAATAGCCAGATGCTGGAGGAATAATATAGATTTCTGGGCACCAGATATGCAGAAAATCGTTGGACCTGCTTTCTTCTTTATTCATTGGTTCTATGCGCGATGGAAACATGGTAAAAAAGCAACATTCCCGATGATGCGTCTTGCTGGTTTCCCGGTAGCCAATAAAATCGATAGAAAATGTAATCCAGAATATTGTCAAGATGATGGTTTCAAAGATACTTTTGAGCAAATGAAAGAGCGTTTTTAAATTAAAAAAATAGTTTAGATTTAGAATTTCTATCTTCTTATTATATAGACTATTACTGCAACTCCAACTATAGATATTATGACAATAAGTACAACGAAGAGAAGCAAACCAGAATCTAAAGAATCACCTTGATTAGTATCCCCGTTATTTTCCCCGTTACCGTTCCCGCCATTGTGGTCACCATCACCGGTTATGGTCAAATTACTGTAATAAATATCGGAATAATCATTACTATCAGTTACAAGGACAACAACCTTGTAAGTTCCAGCTTCATCATAAACATGTGTTGCATCTTGTTCATCCCATGTTTCTCCATCACCAAAGTCCCACAACCACGTATATGGAGATGTACCACCGTCTGCATCCGCAGAGAAATCAATGCTTTCTCCAACCCCACAATCTTCTAATGGGATATCGCCATAAACAACCGGAAGATCATCAGTGGGAGCATAATCAGTATACTCGTTATCATCTGTTATCTCATCAGCTATGGCATAAGCAAAAATACATTCCTCATCGCTACTATACAAATCAAACGATACTGTAAATGTATTTGTTCCCTCACCTGAAAAATCAACATTATCCATCTCGTTATAATCGAAATCCAGCACCAAGCAACTACCTTCACCATATAATGCGTTATAACGATTATCAGAAGTTACAAGAGATATCATATAAACAAAAGAATCTGAATTTTGGATTTCACCACCATTTGTTAGTTTGATTTTTAATTCAACGTTTTTTCCATTTTTAATATATGAAATCTCGATTATGTCGACATTCGGCCTAGATACCGGATTTAATTCATAATCTAAAACATCTCCCGCATCGTCAGTAATTGTTTTCGTCTCTCCAGCAGCAATAACTGAGTTGATTGAAACAACTAAAAGACTGCATAATATAAACCCAGAAATCAATATTTTCTTCAACATATCTATCACATCTCTTTAGGATATTTTACACTCAGGTTATAGATGAGATA
>Ga0172364_10001061_pt1 | contig 20744 bp, 18 predicted proteins | sample LakKivSesite10cm_FD_114545 | JGI IMG/M metagenome (GOLD analysis project Ga0172364, IMG submission 114545) | Sediment microbial communities from Lake Kivu, Rwanda - Sediment site 10cm | ecosystem: Environmental > Aquatic > Freshwater > Lake > Sediment | place: Rwanda: Western Province, Lake... | reverse complement strand
CCTTCCGTTACTTCCTTAGAACTATTAGGATTTATACACAATATTCTCAAGGCTCTCCTCCTTTTCTTGAGGTTAAAAATAGCTCATTCCTCTAATAATTTACCATATTTGGCTAATAAATCATACTTCCTGCACCAAAACAAAGAAGATTTTCCGGATCCGACCACTTTGTACCAATCCCAATTTTTTTAATCATGATCAGGAAATTTATTCCTCTACTCCCCAGAGTATAATCGGCATATTCTTTAGAAGATTCACTCCATATTTTCTTCCTTGACAGGTCTATCCACAATATTTTACCAGCCAGGCATCCTTTGATATCAATTTTTCTATTCATTTCTATCTCTCTTTTTATTAACTTAATTCAGATAGATATTTGGAGAGCATTATAAGTACAATATTTAATACATAATGGTTCGGTTTCATTTTGAAATTCATCAAAAGTGGAATTAATAGACCATTTAATAGTACTATCTAAAGAGTTATGGAAAACAGTTATGCAGCTTTTTTCAGGATAGAAAGAATTAGTATGGTGAAAGGAACAAGCTAGTTGACAGGCTTTACAACCATAACATAAATTACCATTCCAAATTATTTTCAATTTTCTCTCCAGGCTAAAATGTAAACATAGAGTTTTTACTAAATAAAATGGCCAAAAATGTTAATCATTTAATTATTCACATTTTAGCTCATTAATAATTTATAGTAAAAAATAATTTTTCCATATTCAAAATAATAAGGTCTAATTAGTTTATGGTTCGGTCAGTATTTATGTTCCTGATTATTTCTCACTAAAAGATATATTAACAACCTATTCTTGTCCATCTTTTAATTATTTTAACAATTCTTTGCCAGCGATACCGCCCTTAGTCATTTCATATGGATCAAGAATTTTATTTAATCTTTCTTCATCTAATAATTTATGAGCTAAAATTATCTCTCTTATGCTTTTACTACTTTCTAAAGCCTCTTTGGCAACCATACAGGTTTTTTCATACCCAATATGAGGATTCAAAGCAGTGACTATTCCAATGCTTTTTCCCACAAATTCCTTACACCTTTTCTCGTTAGCGGTTATGCCTACAATACATTTTTCGGTAAGCATATTTTGAGCGTTGGTCAAAATATCAAAACTTTGCATCAAATTAAAGGCAATTACCGGTTCCATGACATTTAATTCTAATTGGCCAGCCTCAGCAGCAATATTTATGGTTACATCATTGCCGATAATCTGGAAAACTACTTGATTGACTGCTTCCGGTATAACGGGATTTACTTTTCCTGGCATAATGGAAGAACCTGGTTGAACTTCTGGTAAATTAATCTCATGTAAACCAGATCGGGGTCCAGAACCCATTAATCGCAAATCATTACAAATCTTAGATAATACCACCGCCCAGGCTTTAATAGCTGAAGATAATTCTACATAGACATCTGAATTTTGAGTTGCATCTATCAAGTCTTCTGCAATTAACAAGTCAAATCCAGAAATTTCCCTTAGATTGGCTAAGACATACTTAATATACCTGGGATCAGCATTAAGTCCGGTACCGATCGCAGTAGCACCCATATTAATTACCTTTATACTATCAAAAGCTTTAACCATTCTCTCTCTAGATCTTTTAGCTGCACTGGCATAAGCCAGAAATTCCTGCCCCAATCTTATAGGCACTGCATCTTGCAACTGCGTTCTACCCATCTTTATAATATGATCAAATTCCTTAGCTTTAGTTCTAAATGCTTCCTCTAATCTCTCAGTAGATTGAAGCAAGGCTTTAGACTTTAATAACAGAGCTATCTTAATAGCAGAGGGGACCACATCATTGGTAGACTGTGACATATTAACATGGGTTAAGGGTGATATTATTGAACTATTCCCTCGACATCCTTCCCCGTATAATTCTATCGCCCTATTGGCAATTACTTCATTCACATTCATATTAGTAGAAGTGCCCGCTCCTCCCTGGATGGGATCTAAGACAAATTGATCATCCAGTTTACCCTCAATGACCTCCTGAGCAGCACTAATGATTGCCTTTGCCCGTCTTTCATCAAGTAAGCCTATCTTTTTATTGGCTTCGGCAGCTGCCTTTTTTACCATCCCCAGGGCTTTAATAAAATCTTTGTCCATTTTATAACCAGTAATTCTAAAATTTTCTATAGCTCTGACCGTTTGCACTCCATAATATACGTGGGCAGGTATTTTTCTTTTTCCCAGCAAGTCTTCTTCTATACGATACTTTACCATTCATTTTCTCCTTACCTATATTAATTCCATAGTTAAAGGAAGCTACACTTTAACTTATGAGTTCCATAATATGGTATTTTGTTCCATATAATGGATTAAAAAAATTTATTTATATTTTATTATTGATTAATGTTGCTATATTTTTTTACTTCTATAGTAGTGGTTTAATTATTAGCTAATAAATATGGCCAGTTAAATTGTCTTTCTCTTTTCCCTATTTGATTACTACTTTTAAAATATGTAGGGTGAAAGCTTATTATAATAATTATTCTTATTTTTGTTTGAGAGGTGATAAAAAACACTCTCTGTTTATTTATTTTTAAATATTTTTATTCCATAATTTAAAAATGATCTTTGAAGGGGCTTATTATAATAAGCCCCTTTATTTTTAGTTAAATACTTATCTGTCTTTCCAGGCGGGAGTTGGATACAATGGCGCATTCTGTTGAGACTCTTGAGGATAAACTATAACAAATTTACCATCCTGCACCTGAACTACCGGATGTACCCATTTAATATTCTGTCCCTTTTCATTGAAGGCCACGGCTGGCCAGCTTGCCAGTTCAACATCAAGACTGGCCATAGCATCTCTTACTTTATCAGTTTCAATGGAATCTGCTTTTTGAATAGCTAATTGCAGGATACTTCCGGCAGCAGAAGAACTAGCTGTCCAGTATTGTGGTTTGAAATCTTCTCCAAAAAGGTCCTTGCAAGCCTGAACATAATCAGCAGTGGTTCCAAAGATGGAATCTTTGTTCTTCATTTCCGGAAGCCACCATTCTCCCTCGACCACATAATTTCCATCAGCTCCCATCTCACTAATAAAGGCCGGTACCATTACGCCTACTGAAAAGGCATAAAGCTGGGGATTCAAATCCAGCTCCTTGCATTGTCGAATAGCCATTAATGAATCAGCAGTATACCCTGCTACACCCAGAACATCGGGATTCAATCCCTTCACCTTGGTTAATAAAGCAGAAATATCTGTTGCTCCAGCTGGATACTTTTCAAATAGAACTACTTCAAATCCTAATTCCAGGCATCTATCTCGAAATCCTTCCGCACAGCTTAAAGGGAAGAGATCGTTGGCTACAATAATGGCAACGGTCTTGGGCTTGGGCACCAGCATCTCATCCATCATATAAGCAATAGGAGCCATCAGCATAGGGGCAGGCGGAAGAATAGAGAAGACATATTTATATCCTCGTTCATAAATATTGACCGCATTCGCCTCGGGAGCAATAGTGATAATCCCATATTTCTCTCCAATGGCAGAGGTTGCAAAGGTGATAGCACTGGAATAAGGTCCTCCTAGGAAATGTACCTTATCCTCAGTAATCAGTTTTTCGGTTAATTTAGCACCGCGTACGGGATCACTCTCATCATCATAGTAAATAATCTTTACTCCGTAGGTCTTCCCCCCGGCAGTAATCCCACCATGGTCATTGACCCATTTTTCCCAAACCTCGTATCCCTGTTTAACTAAATTCCCTTCATAAGCCACTTTTCCAGTAAGAGATACTGCTGCTCCAATTTTAATTATATCGTCAAAAGCAAAAGAGACTCCCACTGCTACCAGCAAAAATATACCGATCAAAATTAGAAGTAATAATTTATTTTTCAACATTTTTCCTCCTCTTTTATTTAAAATTCATAATGTTCTCTAATAGTTCAAATTTTTTGTTTCCCTTTATCACCACCTCTCTAAATAAATTGGCAATCAAATAAGGTTACTATTCCCTCCAGGTGATTAAATTACCCCCAGATAAGCAGTCTTAATATGTTTATTCTTTGCCAATTTATCAGCAGAATCTTGCATCACTATAGAACCATTCTCCAGCACATATCCTCGATCAGCAATGCCCAGGGCTACCTGAACATCCTGTTCTACTACTAGAATACTTATTTCTCCTTCATTTCTCAATTTAACTATGGTTTCCACCAGATCATCTACCACTACCGGAGCCAAACCCAAGGAAAGTTCATCAATAATAAGAAGCTTCGGTCTGGACATTAAAGCTCGGCCGATAGCACACATCTGTTGTTCTCCCCCCGAAAGATTACCAGCTAGTTTATTACGATATCCCCGCAGGGGCTTAAAGAGATTATAAACAAAGTCAAGATCTTCTTTCAGTACCTGGTTATCCACTTTCCGCTGAAATGCACCCATTAAGAGATTATCTTCTACAGTTAGACCAAAAAAAAGATGTCTGCCTTCGGGGGCAAAACCAATACCTCTCTTAATTCGTTCGGGGGAGGAAAGTCTGGTCACCTCTTCATTGGCGTAGATAATCTGGCCGTTATAGGGAGATAACATCCCCACTATATTTTTGAGTAAGGTGCTCTTTCCTGCACCATTGGCTCCAATAATACAAACGATTTCTCGATGCTTTAATTCAAATTTAATATTCCATAAAACCTGAATCGCTCCATATCCGGCATTTAAATCTATTATTTGTAATAAATTATTATCGTTCATCATTTATTAATCATCTCCTTAGCATATCTCTTCCCCAAATAAGCTTCAATAACCGCAGGATTATCGCATACTTCCTTTGGGGAGCCCTCACAAATCTTTTTCCCGTGATGCAAGACAATTATGCGATCAGAAATACCCATTACCGCCTTCATAATGTGTTCAATATAGATAATAGTCAATCTTTTATCTTCTCTGATCCTTTTAATCAGTTCACTGGCTTCCTCTACCTCAGAAGGATTTAATCCAGCCATTACCTCATCTAAAAAGACTACTTCGGGGTCCATAGCCAGTACCCGGGCAAACTCCATCCGCTTTAAATCTGGTAAAGTAATATCACTGACCAGTAAATCTTTTTTCTTATCCAGACCTACTAATTCCATAATCTCCCGGGTTTTCTTTCTCCCCTTATTTAAATCATTCTTTCTATCTACCCGGCCAAAGAGTGAACCGACCAGGACATTTTCCTCTACAGTCATTCCTTCCAGGGGCTTGACTATCTGATAGGTACGGGTTAATCCTATACGAGCAATCTGAAAAGGTTGCAGATGGCTAATATTTTGACCTTTAAAAAATACCTGACCCTCGGTTTTCTTTAAATCACCAGTCACTATATTAGTCAGAGTAGTTTTCCCTGCTCCGTTAGGTCCGATTAATCCCACAATTTCGCCTTGCTCTACCCAAAAACTAACCTGATCAACTGCTTTTAAAGCTCCAAAATGCTTACTTACAGATTGAATATCCAGAATAACTCTATTATCCATTAGACTCACCTACTTTCTTAGGAAGGGCCATCTTCTTATTTCTAATCATACTACCCAGTGACCCGATAACTCCTCGCGGAACAAAAAAGACAATAATGATGGTGGCAATTCCTAAGGCAGCTAAATGATACTCCATAAAGCCACTCCAGGCAAACTCTGAAACAGTTTCAATAATAAAGGCACCAATGATCGGCCCCAGGATAGTTCCTGCTCCTCCAATCAACATCATGACGATAGTATTTACCGAAATCATCACATCAAATACTTCCTCAGGGGCAATAAAGGACATCCAGTAACCATAAAGTGCACCAGCTATACTGGTAAATAAAGCGGTAATTGCCCAGGCGGTAATTTTAGTATAAGTAGTATTAATGCCCATTGAATTGGCTGCTTCTTCATTCGCCTTGATACTACGTACAGCATAACCAAATTTGGAATGGATTACTAGATACATAACCATAGTGGTAACTACCATTAAAGTAAACATAGCTAAATAAAAATAATTATAGACAATGCCTGGTGCTCGGGGAATAATAGGAAGAGTGGTCCCCATTGCTCCCCCGGTAATTTCAGTGGTATTCTGTACTACCGACATAATCGCTCCATTCATCCCGATAGTAGCAATAGCAAAGTAATGTCCCCTTAACCGGAGCACTGGAAAACCTAAAATAATACTGGTCAACACCGCAGCCAGGGCAGCCAATAATAGGGCACAGACAAAAGAGAAGCCTTTTCCCATAAAAATGGCGGTCACATAAGCTCCTATACCAAAAAACATCACATTCCCAAAGGGAAGATATCCCATATATCCAGACATTAGATTAAATCCCTGAGCAATGGTGGCATACATAAAAATAGCGGTAAAAATTCTTACATAATATCCTGAAATAAAGCGGGGCAACAGGATAAAGAGTAAAATTAAAGCAAGAATTAAGATGATTGTTTTATTCATATTAATTTTCTTTTCAGTTATGTTCATTTTTATTCTATCCTCTCTCTCCAAGAACTCTATATCTACAAACTTTAACCAAAAAATTTCCTCCCAATTAAACCATGTGGTCTAAATAGTAATACCATAACCATAATCACTAATCCAATTGCTTCCTGCCATTGAGAACCTAAAAGAGTTGCCCCGGAGGTTTCAGCAAAACCTAACAAAATTCCTCCCGCCGCTGCTCCCCAAATATTTCCCAATCCCCCCAAGATAGCAATGATAAACACCTTGGCAATAATTACGCCTATGACATGAGGAGAAAAACTATAAATACTTGCCCAGAGAGAACCGGTAATTCCAGCCAAGGCAGTTCCTACTGCAAAGTTAATCATATACATTCTTTGATCATCCACTCCCACCGCCAGTGCCCCTTCTTTATCCAGAGCAACCGCCTGAATCCCCTTGCCAATTTTAGTATTCATCATAAATAGATAGGTCAGATAAACCAGTATACCTGCGATAATGAAGGTTAAAAACTTAGTAAGGGGGATAAAGGTGTTAAAGGCTTGAATACTGCTTCCTGCGTATCCTACTCTTATGGTACGATAATCTGCCGACCAGACCAATAGAATGATATTTTCAATAATTAATCGGATAGCAAAAGTGATAATCAGGGTAAAGACAATTCCCCCTTTCAGTAAAGGTTGTAGGGAAAATCGGTAAACAAAGGCACCTAAAAAAAACAAGATAGTTCCCGTAAAAATTAAACTAATAAAGGGGTCAATCCTTAAGGTATTGAAAAGTACTAAAGATAAATAGGAACCCAGAACTACCATTGCTCCATAGGCCAGATTAATAATCCCGCTAATTCCCCATTGCAAAGAGAACCCTAAACCCATTAAGGCATATAGTCCCCCTAACAGAATAGCATTAATAAAAAACTGTAGCCCCATCGCTTTACTCCTTTAATCAGAGATTTTTATTTCTATATTCTTGATTATTCTCTCTATAGAATTAAAGCCTTCTATTGATCAACCCGATAATATCCTGGATGGATGAATAACCTTTTCTAATCAGATATTCCTCAATACCTTGAATTACTTCCAGCATAACGAAAGGATTACTGAAATTGGCGCATCCTACCTGAACAGCGCTAGCCCCTGCTAAGAACATTTCCAGGGCATCCTGGGCACAGGTAATTCCACCTACTCCAATAATGGGTACTCTCACCTTCTGGCTAGTTTCCCAGATCATCCGTACGATAATCGATCTAATAGCTGGACCGGATAGTCCTCCTACTTTATTTCCCAACCTGGGTACCTGTCTTTCTATATCTATGGCCATACCCAGGAGAGTATTCGCAATAGTAATAATATCTGCTCCTGCTTCTTCAGCAGTGAGAGCCATTTCGGTTATATCGGTAACATTGGGAGATAATTTCGCAATAACCACCTTCCGAGTACTTAATTTAAGCTGATGAATTAAATTACCCAGCACATCCTTATTGATGCCAAAGTATAATCCATTATTTAGATTCGGACAGGATAGATTTATCTCCAAAGCAGAAATCCTTTCGAAATCATCCAATCTTTTAGCCAGCTGACTAAAATCAGCAATAGAGTCTCCTACCATACTTACAATAATAGTGTCATTTGCTTCTTCTAACAAAGGGAATATCTGTTCTTTAAAATATTCGAATCCTTCAGCAGGAACTCCTACTGCATTTAACATTCCCCCATCCGTCTCCCAGATCCGGGGACCAGGATTGCCCTCTCTCTTGTGAGAGGCAATACTCTTGGTAACAATAGCACCCAAAGAATTTAGCTGCCTTTGGTTGAGTAGAGTATCTCTAATATCAAAAGTTCCTGAGGCAGGCATAACTGGATTCTTTAAGTGGAGAGAACCTAAATTTATGGATAAGTCAACCTTATTGTTCATCGAAAATTACCTCTTCCAAAGGAAAAACCGGTCCCTCCTTACACACTCTTTGATAGCCATGGATGGTGTTAATCACACAACCTTTACAGACACCTATCCCACAGCCCATTCGTTCTTCCAGACTGATATAGGCAGAAAAATGATAATCTTTCTGTAATTCTCTAATATGCCGGGCTAATCTTTTTGAACCACAGGTATATACTGCTCCGATATGTACAGTATTATCTTTAAGTAATTCTTCTAAAAAAGTTGTCACCATCCCTTTTATTCCTGGTGAACCATTATCAGTAGTATAAAAGGTACGGATAGAAAGAGCTTCTATCTTTTCCCTACCTAATAACAATTTTTCTTCTTTTGCTGATAAAAAACTATATATTTCTATTCCTTTCTTGCTACATTCCTCTGCCCAAGGTATTAAAGTAGCTACTCCTATCCCTCGCCCTACTATAGCAATAATCTTTACCTCTTCTGGTATAGAAAAACCATTACCTAATGGACCAATTAACTCAACCAATTCCTTGGGTTGGGAATCTGATAAAATCTGCGTACCTTTTCCTACTTTTTTATATAACAAGCCCAATATACCCTGATCAGCATCTATGCTATTAACACTAAAAGGTCTTTTCAAAAGAAGGTTTTTAAGTGACCATTTGGATAGCATTACAAATTGTCCTGCTCTGGCTTTTTTGGCTATCTCCGGTGCTTTAATGGTTATATGATAATAATCACCTGGCAAAGGCTTATTCTCAATTATCTTACCTTTGATAAATACTGGATGGCTATTGAACTTCATTTATTTTTTCTCTTTAATTATTTAATATCTTTAATCATAAAATTACTAGTTTACCTAAGATTGTAGTTCAGCATTTTTATTTAAAAAATAATCTACTTTTCTAATCTTTCTAAGCTAATCAACTTTCTTAAAATTCAATGGAGAAATAAAAGCACCCTTATGTCTTTCTTTAGTTTGTTTAAGCCTTATTACTTGCTTTTCTAATTCATCAATGATAATCTGGGGAACATTTATCTTTCCAAATATTTTTTTCATTCTATCCATCTTTTCCAGGTATTGGTCAACCCTTAAAGAAAACTGAGCAATATATTCATCTGGAGAATATTCTCTATTTACTTTCGATTTTAAAATCTTTCTTAAATCTTCATATTCAGGAATAAAACCTACCGGTGTTTCAATAGCAGAATATTCTTTGTTTACTCTCCCCTCAGCCCATAAAACCCATAAAAGATTATACACCTTAGGAGTCATGTAATTACCCTGCTCATCTTTTAAAAAATAATTGGTGGCAAATATTTTAGGAACTTTCTGTAAATTATTCTGAAAAGAAAGATGATTCTTCAGATAAGTAGAAAAAGGAACAGAGATAAAATCAAGATTAGCCATAGGATCATGTCTTCGGACTCCCTGTTTTCCTAAGGTAGCAGCGGTGGTTTCCGATTCCAGGATAGCTCCCAGAAAGACACCATGCTCCCAAGTGAGTGATTCTACAATAGGTAAAGTGGTATCGGAATCTCTTCCTCCGTAGAGAAAAGCGGCAATGGGGACTCCCTCGGGATTTTCAGCCTCTGGGTCAAGATTATCTAACTCTGATAATCTTATAGTATAACGAGCATTCTTATGGGAAGGATCAATAAGGTTTCCCTCTGCATCTTTTTTCCCTTGGTACCATTTACCACTGTAATTTATGCCTTCTTGGGGAAGTTCTTTCCCCATTCCCAGCCAGTAAGGGATGCCATCACTAACTAATACATTAGAAAAAATCAATTCTCTAGGAGTAGTTAAGGCTTGATAGATTAGAGGGTCTTCTTTTTCATTAACATCAGTGATAATGCCAAAAATCCCTTTTTCCATATTCACCGCTCGTACCTCCCCATTGACCTTCCTTAGAAAAGCAATATCATCACCCACGATAGTCTGTCCTGGTAACATAGCCGTACTAGTCTTACCACAGGCACTGGGGAAGGCACCGGTAAAGTATGTAGTTCTCCCTTTTTGACCATGTACACCCATAATAAACATGTGTTCTGCCAGCCATCCCTCCTGATGTGCCTTCTGGATAGCCAGTCGAAAGGCCAACTTCTTTAAACCTACGGAATTTCCAGCATACTGATAATTCACAGAATAGACACAGTTTTCTTCCAAATCGATATAGACTCTTCTCTTGTCAATATCAACACTGACATTGTCTTTTAGTCTGCCAGCAGAGTGCAGGAAATAGAAGAATTGATTCGAACCAGCTAAGGATTTAAATCCTTCGTAATTACTTCTATAGAGTAAGTCTTCACTATGGGTTACATAAGCTGAGTCGGTAATCTGTAAGGCGGGGATAGAAAAAGATGAACTGATGGGGCCTAAGGAGTAAAATCGTACCAGCATCTCTTTACCCTTCATACTTCCTCGGAAATAGGATTTAATTTCAGCCAAGCCCTCTTCTTTAGCAATAGAAATAACCTCAATTCCCCAATCTACTTTGTGAGATAGAAGGTAGCGAGTATTAGCCTTGTCCCTACCCTGGTCATAGTAACCATCAAAATGGACGGTATGTCCTGGTAATTTCAGTTTTTGCTCTTCTTTATTCTTTAAGGCAAGTTCTCGGACATAGTGAATTTCTGCTGGGTCATCAGTAATTACGGTGACTTTCTCTGGCTGGCAGAGCTCGATAGCCTCATTAACGCGTTGTAGCACATAGGGATTGTTGAGGGCTGCTAATTTATTTTTATTTTTCTTATCCATTATTTTTTATCCCCTTTAAATATTATTAAAATTAAATTTATATCCTTAATTAGCTTAAGCTATACCACTCCACTTAACAAAGCCAATAAAGCCATTCTGATATATATTCCATTATGTGCTTGTCTAAAATAGGCTGCTCCCTCATAATCATCAACATCGGTAGATATTTCGTCTACTCTGGGTAAAGGATGAAGAATGGTAATTCCCTTTTTGGCTTTATTAATGGTATCTCGATCTATAATGTAGGACCCTTTAAGTTTCTCATATTCTTGCGGATCTTTAAATCTTTCTCTTTGTATACGAGTAACATAGACAATATCGCTCTTCGAAAGGGCTTCAATAACATCATCAGTCTCCTCGATCTCCGCTCCCCGACTCCGAAAATCAGCAGTTAAATCTTCGGGCATACGAAGGGATTGGGGAGATACAAAAATCATCTTATTCTTATAGAGGGTCATTAAATAACCTAAAGAGTGAACAGTCCGACCATATTTTAAATCTCCTAGAAAGGTGATGGTCAAACCACTTAAATTACCCTTCTCTTTACGAATGGTATAGATATCGAGAAGGGCTTGTGTGGGATGTTGTCCACTACCATCACCAGCATTAATAAAAGGGTGTTGCGCATTATCGGCAGCTATTTGAGCGGAACCAGTCTCCGGATGTCTCATTACAATAACATCTGCATATCCATCTACAGTTCTGATGGTATCAGGTAAGGATTCTCCTTTAGCCACTGAGGAACTGGCTGCGCTGGCTACACTAATCACTCGAGCCCCTAATCTATTGGCTGCGGATTCAAAGGAAAGCCTGGTGCGGGTGCTAGGCTCAAAAAATAAACAGGCTACCACCTTCCCCTCCATGTCCCGGATTATTTCCTGTGCCTTTACCCTTTTTTCATAATGGGCAGCAGTATCCATAATTAAATTTAGTTCTGGTATCGAAAATTGAGCAGTATTTAAAATATCTTTCCCTTTTAACATCTTGATTTACTCCTTCTTAGTAGTCTATTATTTAAAATTTATTCTTCTTTTTCAATAATCGTGCCGGTCTCGCCTCGATAGGCTTCCAAAACTTTATCCAGAGAAGAAATTATGGCTCTCTTTCCTCCATTTTCTAAAAATCTTAAACAGGCTTTTACTTTTGGCCCCATACTTCCTGCCAGAAAATGTCCCTCTTCAAAATATTGCTTCATTTGCTGGTAAGATACTTTACCCAGTTCCCTTTCCTCTGGTTTACCATAATTAATTTTAGCCTTTTCTACATCGGTTAGGATAAAAAATAAATCTGCTCCGATGATCTCAGCCAATCTTTCTCCCGCTAAATCCTTATCTATAACTGCCTCGATTCCTACATAATTTCCCTCTTCATCTTCTAAAACTGGAATACCGCCACCCCCCGAAGCGATAACTATTACTCCCGCTTCGACTAATTTATGAATAACCTCTCCTTCTAAATTGGCAATAGGATCGGGAGAGGGAACGGTTCTTCTCCAGCAGCGCTCTCCATTTGGCCTTACTTTCTTGATAATATAATCAGGATTTTGCTTCTTTAATTCTCTGGCTTCTTCTATAGTCAAGAAGTTGCCTACCGGTTTAGAGGCATTCTCACCAGTAAATTCCGGATCATTCTTATCCACCAGTACCTGATTTAAGATGGTACAAACCGGTTTTTTAATTCTCATCTTTTTTAAATGGTTCATTAGAGTTTGCTGCAGCATATAGCCAATTTGACCTTGGGTCATCGCTCCCACGACATCCATAGGATGAGCTGGAACAATATCTGCAGCAGCTTTTTGTTGTACCATCAGATTGCCTACTTGTGGTCCATTGCCATGAGTAATAACTAAGCGATCCCCTGGTTCCAGGTTTTCAATAATCCTGGAAATATATTGAGTAGTCTTCCCGCAATTTCTAAATTGCTCTTCCGAAGACCCCTTCTCATCAGCTTGTTTGATAGCATTCCCACCTAACGCTATTAGTATAGTCCTGGGCATATTTTTTAATCTCCTTTTCCTTAATTACTACTATATATCTGGATATCTGAATATCTGATTATGATTCATAACCGATTAACCTAGAGATCTCCTTACCGGCAGATATTACCATTTTAATAAGGGGGTTACCTTCTTCTATCGGGACCTTTTTCACCAGGCCAGTAACGGTAATGCTGGCTACCGTCTTTCCGTTAATATTTTTTATCGGAGCCGAGATCGCCCGGATTCCTTCTTCCAGTTCTTCATCACAGATAGCAAAGCCTTTAGTCCTGACTTCTTCTAAATGTTTAAGAAGCTTCTGCTGATCAGTTATAGTTTTGGAAGTATATCTTTTTAACTCAATCTGATTAATCACCCGAGAGATTTCTTCTAAAGGTTGGTTGGCTAAAAGTGTTTTGGAGGCAGCAGCACAATGAAAGGGCATTATCTTACCTACCTCTACAAAGAGATTGAGGGTATCAGATTTATGCGAAGAGCTTACCGAATCGATACAAACCCCTTTATCGTCTTGCCAGACACATAAGAAAGTAGTTAAACCAGTATCGATACTGACCTTTTTTAGAATATCTTTAGAGTATTTTCTCAAATCAAAGGAATTATAAAAAGAATTGGAATATCTTAATACCTGTATCCCTAATTTATACCGGGAGGTCTTCGGGTCTTTACTAACCAGCGAATATTGCATCAGGATATTTAAAATCCGGTGGATGGTACTTTTGGGAATAGATATTCTGGAACTTATTTCGGTAATCCCTAAGCTTCTATCGCTATCACTCAGACAATTAAGGATTTGAATGGTTTTTTCCACTGCATTCATCAAACGATTACTCTCCTTAATTCCATATTATGGAACATAATTTCATTGAATTGAATAATCGTATTATAATATTAACATAGCATTAATAGCAAGTCAATATTTTTCTGAGTAATAACTCTATTTTTTGTTTTTTTTGCTTACCGATTATCAATTATTTTAAGATAAAAGAGAGGAGCTTTCCAGGTAGTTATTGAAAAAATAAATGGGGGATAGGTTACCTCGGTAGCAATCTCTCCCCCTTTTTCTAATTATCTTTATCTACTATTCACTATTTAAAATTTTCTGATCGTCTAAAAAGTGTTTAGAAGAACATCCCCTTGATAATGCTTGACCTTTTACTTACCAGCCACAGACTTTTTCCAATACTTGATCTGAAACTTTACCTTCTTCTACATCCTTAATGGATTGATCGATTATATCTAAAGCCTCATCTATTTCTTTTTTAGTTATCACTAAAGGAGGGGCAATTCTTAATACTGATTTACTGAAGAAAGTAAGAATTAATCCTTTTTCCCAGCAGCGCCAGCAAATCTTGGCCGCCTCTTTTTCTGCTCTTTCTTTGTTTTTTCGGTCAGATACCAGGTCGACACCAATCAAAAGTCCTTTGCCCCGAACATCACCAATTAAGGCGTGTTCTTTTTGTAATTGAAGTAATCTACCCTTAATATATTCACCCAGTTCTTTAGCTCTTTCTACTAACTTTTCTTCTTCAATGACTGAAATAGTAGCCAGGGCTGCTGCGCAACTTACTGGATTTCCACCCATCGTAAAAAGGTGAGCGGGGGCATCCCAGGAGTCCATTATCTCTTTTCTTGCTACAATAGCACTAATAGGCATACCAGAAGCGATAGCTTTTCCTAGCAGGATCACATCGGGTTCAATGCCCCAGTGTTCTATAGCAAACCACTTACCGGTCCTGCCAAAGCCAGTCTGTACTTCTTCCGCAATAAAAAGAATGCCATTTTCCTGGCATATCTTCTTCAGAGCAGGCAAATATTGATCGGGTGGTACGATTATTCCAGCATCTCCCTGGATCGGTTCCATAATTATAGCTGCCACTTCTTCCACTGGAATTAGATTATCCAGGACTACTTTTATATAATCCAGACAGGTTAGATTACAATCTTCTGGCTTGCCTTTAAAAGGACAGCGATAACAATCCGGATAAGGTAAATGGTATATCTCGGGTAAAAAAGGACCCATCTTCCTGCGCATATTCAGACTGATAGCGGAAAGACTAATCGCTCCATAGGTACTACCATGATATGAGCGAAGAAAGGCAATTATTTTTGGACGTTTGGTAAAACAACGAGCTAGCTTAATTGCTCCATCATTAGCATCTGAACCGGAAAGTCCAAAAGAGACTTTTTTAGCCATCTTACCCGGGGTTATCTTTACCAGCTCTTGAGCCAATTCTACTAAATTCTGATAGTACATATAGGCAGAAGTATAATTAGTAAAATTCTCTACCTGTTCATTAATAGCCTTTACTATTCGGGGATGGGTATGGCCAGTATTCAAAGCAGAGGCACTGGAAAGAAAGTCAATATATTGATTACCATCAATATCCTCTACTATTGCTCCCTTCCCTCTTTTCATAACAAAGGGGTAATAAGGCATGCGAGAAGCTGGAGAAATAACCTCTTCATCCTGTTGAATAATTTTAAGAGATTCAGTTAATCTCTTCTCCATTTTTTCAACCTCCTTAATAGAATAGCTACTTTATTCTGTTCTTATAGGTAGAATCTGTCAGCCAGGTTAATACCCGCCTAAAGTAAGAGGAACAATTCTGACTAATTTGGGCATAATCAGATGCGGTAACCATAGAGAGAGCACCGGGAAATAAGTGGTTAGTATGATCACCGGTATAGCTCCAAATATCATAAAAATCACGGCAGGAGTGATTAGTTCATCAAATCTACATTTACCTATCCGGCCAGCCAGGTAGAGAATTGGAGCGGTCGGTGGAGTTACATTTCCTAATCCCAAGTTAGTACCCAAAATAGCAGCAAAATGAACGGGGTGAATTCCAATAGCTTGAATCAAGGGAAACAATAGGGAGGCTGCCATTAAGGTACCGCTAAAGTCATCCATAAGCATACCCAGAATGATAAGAAATAGGTTAATCATAAGTAATAAAATATATTTATTATCTGTAATACCGGTTAAAGTAGCTACCAGACGCTGAGGTACATTTTCCATAACATAAAGTCGGCTTAAAATCATTACAAAAAAGACCATTAGGATCACTACGCCGGTAGTCACTACGGCACTTACCAAAGAACTGGTTAATTTTTTGAGATTCAGGGTACGATAAACATAAAAGCCAATAAAAATGCAATACAGGGCAGCTATGCCTGCGGATTCAGTAGGAGTAAATACTCCTCCATATATACCTCCCAGGATAATAATAGGCATCAGGAGAGCAGAAAATCCTTTATAGGTAGCCTGCCCAAACTCTTTAATCTGCTCTCGAGGGGCAAGGGGTGGAGTGACTTGTATGGGTAATTTTCGACACATTAACCAGTTGATAATACTATAGATAATTACTAAAATAATCCCGGGAATTACCGTAGCCAAGAAACAAGCTGCTACAGATTGCCAGGTTACCCAGGCGTAGAGGATCATAGGGACGCTGGGTGGAATAAGCTGTCCCAGGACAGAAGAACAAGCTACTAAACCAGTAGCCTGTCCCCGCGGATAACCTCGCTCCACCATCCGAGGAATCATAATACTCCCAATGGCGGCTACCGCAGCAGAACAAGTCCCGGCTATAGCCCCAAATACCGCACAACTTACTACTGTAACTGTACCCAAACCACTCTTCTTTCTGCCCAGTATAGTATCAGATATAGCTACTAAACGATTAGCCACCCCGGCAGATCCCATCAGTCCTCCCATCAGGATAAAAAAGAGAACACATAAGATAGCCATAGAATTAATCTTATGAAAACCGGTAGCCATAATGAACATAGGATCATAGTTTCCTAATATAAACAAAAATAAGACCGCAGCCATAAAACAAAAAGGAACAGGTACTCCTATAATCATTAATCCAATCAAAATAGCTAAGTCAATAATTATGTCCATGTCTCCGACTCCTGTTCATATAATTTTTTAAAGGCAACCTCTTTCCCCAGGCTTTTTAATAGGTATTCCAGTAATTCAATAAAAAAATAAAGGGACATTAATATGGCACTAATAAAGATGGCGCTCTGGGAAAGCACCATGGGCAGCAATAAGGCTTGAGAGGTCTCTCCTTTCACTAAACCCCAGACAAAATAAGGATAAGTCCAGGTAAGCATAATAACTGATAAAATGAAGGTAATCAGACTGCTTACAGTTTTAATCAGGGCATTAGACTTTGGACTTTTAAACCAGAGGTATACTAAATCTGCCTTGATATGACTCCGCTCATAAGCTCCATAAGAAGCCCCTATAAAATATAACCACATAGCAATGAGACAGATCAACTCTTCTATGCCGAACAAAGGAGAACCCAGTACATAACGAAGTATTACTTCAATAAAGACTAAAACAGTAATCACCACACCGGCAATAACCATAAATAATCTCTGTAAATATATCAGACCATTCCAAATCATCAGCCCGATTTTTCTCATCTCTTTTCTCCTTACCATAAAATTTTTTTATACCAGAGGGAAAGAAAATAATTTCCCTCTGGTATAAAAAACGACCGCAGATCTGTATAACTTTTATTTAAGACCTACATGCTCTCTACAGATATCTACCAGAGCTTTACCCATATATTGATCTAACTCTGGCCAGACATCTTTTCGAATAGCCTCAGCAAACGATTTGAGTTCTTCATCGGTTGGAATGATTACCTTCAAACCAAATGCTTCCATTTCCTTACGGTATTGCTCATCTTCTAATAAGAAATAATCCCATCTCCCGGCTACCTGTTTCTCGGCTGCTTCTAATAATACTTCCTGATCATGTTCGGTCAAGGAATCCCAGAGGTTTAAATTCATATAGAACCACCAGGGCTCTAGGTAGTCGTTATATTGAATCCATACCCCCTGAATATCCCGGAATTGATATCCCTGGAAAGGAGGACCTCCGCATTCACCATCAGCAACCCCCCTTTCAATAGCACTAAAAGCCTCAGCATAAGGAATGGTAGTGGGAATATACCCTAAACGTTGCCAGGTCAATTCACAAGCCTTTAAGGGCATTACTCTAATCTTCATTCTATTAGGTTTCATCTCTCTCCAGCCTTCTGGTTCGGTGGTGGTAGTTACTCCCGCCCAGCCCACCGGGAAGATAGCTAAACCCTTGATGCCCTGATCTAGTAATAAATCATGGACCATATCATAGACCCATCCACCTTGTTTATAGGCCTCCTTTGCCTCTTCAGTAGTAGTAAATAGATAAGGCATATAGTAAGCAATGTTTAATCGGGGATCATAGGTCGGAGCAATGGGAGTAAGGGTTATTTCATAATCACCCCGCATAACTCTTTCGTAACACTCCACCCAATCGCAAAGAATTCCACCAGAATAAACTGTAATGTCGATGCGTCCTTCCGTTCTCTCCCTCACCTCATCAGCAAAGGCCACTGCCCGTAAGTCATAATCACTACCTACCGGATGAACTTGTGGCATTCTCCACTTATACTGGTACTCAGCATGTCCTATCCAGGTAGCTACTAAAAAAATGACGAGTATCCAACAGATATTGGCAAAAATCCACCGTTTTTTCATTAAAAAATTACCTCCTTTTCTAATTTTGGATGTTTTTTCTTGGTTAGTGGTTATTTATTTTTTATTTCATCTATCCATCTATCACTCTCCTTTCTTAACAAGCAGAGCATCTTTCCATTTTTTATGATTTCTTCAAGCTCTTTATAAATTAATTAGTCCCTACCCTGCAATCATCTCTCATTTATTTGTTCTGTTAATTTATTACTTTTCCTTAAATTTTTTAAACCTCTGGCAATTTTTAACTATCTAAGAAGGAATTCATTTTTTTATAGAAATAATATTGGGGGTAATAAATCTTGTCCAGGAAGATACTCTATTAATTTTAAAAATATTATCACTCCTTATAGTTTATGTCAATAATCTGTTTGCCTTCAATAATTAATCCATTAATTTTATATTAACTTTGCCCCCCTACATCTACCACCCAGCAGGATCTTTATTATTTAGTAATGTACTACAATTTAATAATCCGACTATAAAAGCGACAAAATAAAAAATGGGGATAGGTTATCTTTGCAGTATCTTATCCCCATTTTCTTTCTATTTAGGTTTTTTAACCGCTACCAATTCTTTTGTTAGTCACTCGCAAAATGTAGTCAAGAGAACCGTTTCCTGCATTACGGCACAACTATGCTCCCGGATAGAATACTATTTTCCAGGTCGAATTCCCATCCCTCCTTGACTACACCATCTATAATAAGCATCAAGGAGGTTCCTTTTTTAGGATTCTTCACCTTACTTGATTTTAGATTGATTATCCCCATTGAATCGGTTATGCCCGAAAAAGTGCCGGTAATTGCTCCGCTCCAGTACCCGGATACGGTTACACCTTCTATACCTTTTCCGTTTTCATTGACTATACTTACTTCTGCCAAGGCAGTATAAAAAGTATTCTTACCGAAAATAGATTGGTTAAAGTACATTTTAATATCAGAAACATGGATTTTGCCTAGCGAGGGTGGAAGAGAAATCGGATTCAGGGCAAAATCAACTGTAGATTGCGAACTAAGCCCGATAGTTACTTTCTGACTATTGCTCATATACCCTTCTGCTGAAGCAGTAACCATATATGTTCCCTCAACTACCTCATTAATTTCATATAAGCCGCTGGAATCAGTTACCGCAGATCGGGAAGTACCTTCAATATATACCTTGGCACCCCCAATAGCTAAATCAGGATTGGTAGCATCGATTACTTTGCCGGTAATAGCTCCCCAATAGGGTGACGGTTCCTGCGGCGACTCTAACCCATCTCCGCCGACAGCTTCCGCTGCATTAACTAACCCGTATCCATATAAGGCATCCCAGCCAGGAGTATCTAAATCAACAGCAGTATTATGCAACTGCCCTCTAATATCAGGAACGCCAGCAGTGATCATCAAAGCCACTGTTCCTGCTACGTGAGGACTGGCCATAGAGGTGCCGCTTTTCCACCCATAACTTCCTCCGATTAAAGTAGAATAAATAGTTGTTCCAGGAGCAGATACTTCCAGATCCGGACCGGTGCTGGAAAAGCTTGCCCTTCTATCTAACTTATCTGTGGCACCGACAGCAATAACCGAATCGTATCTGGCCGGATAAGTAATATTATCTCCTGTTCCGGAAGAATTACCACTATTCCCCGCCGAACTTATATTGATAATTCCATATTTATAATAGGCATTATCAAAGGCATTTTTCACACTTATACCAGCATCTGTTGTACTGCCATAGCTGTTATTAGTTACCTTAATACCGTTCTCCACACACCATTCCAAGGCAGCAATAACGGAGCTGTATGACCCACTACCACTGGAATTTAAAACTTTCAGGGCGTATAGTTCAGCTTCCGGCGCCACACCAACTACACCAATCCCGTCATCACGGGCAGCAATGGTGCCGGCAACATGGGTACCATGACCATTATCATCCATAGGGTCATTATCCCTATTTACAAAATCATAACCTCCCCGGTAGTTGGCACTTAAATCAGGGTGGTTATAATCTATTCCTGTATCAATCACGGCAACCTTTACGCCAGCTCCTTTATTCCAAGAATCATGAACCAAGCCAGCACCTATCCGCTTAACTCCCCAGGCCTCATCCAGCTCTGTAT
>Ga0172364_10001060_pt1 | contig 20746 bp, 18 predicted proteins | sample LakKivSesite10cm_FD_114545 | JGI IMG/M metagenome (GOLD analysis project Ga0172364, IMG submission 114545) | Sediment microbial communities from Lake Kivu, Rwanda - Sediment site 10cm | ecosystem: Environmental > Aquatic > Freshwater > Lake > Sediment | place: Rwanda: Western Province, Lake... | reverse complement strand
TCTATGGATCTTGATGGTCCTTGGCTCTTGACGTAGAAAGTGATGGAGCCTGTGTCCTGACAAAGAGGCAAGCCTTCTTTCCTTGAGATCTCCACACTCTTCAAGATGGCACAAAGAGTCACCCTCGCGACCTCGTCATTCTCACTCCGGTAGGCATTCTCAAGGGCACTCATGACATCAGCAGGCACGCCGGTGGCGGCCCTCCTTATCAGATCAACCACCCGATCCTCAACAGGATTGACCAAGATCTCAGCTCGACGTCAGAAACGCGGACCCGGTATTAAGCCTGATGTTTTCTCAAAGACGGAGTTCGTAGGTTCGAACCCGGCCAAGCTAACTCAAGAGAAAGCCGCAGTCTTCATGTCTTCTTCGGTCAAGCTAGACTGGACTGATATAAACGCAAGGATTCCTGAAGTAGCAGAGATTTAAGTCCAGCTCGAAGCCATGGCTCGACGATTCCTTGGGAGGAGATGAGGACACCAAGAGAAAGGCGATGGAGATTCATGCTTGCTACAAGGGCAAGGTCGACATTGGGATAAAGGTGCCTATCAAGGAGCTGTCTGACTTCAACTACGTCTATACTCCGGGCGTCGCGGAGCCGAGCAGAGAGATAGCCTCAAGTCCCGAGTTGGCATACGAGCTAACGAACAAGGGAAACTCGGTGGCGATATTGACGGATGGTTCAAGGGTTCTTGGCCTCGGCAACGTCGGGCCTGCCGCGGCCCTTCCGGTAATGGAAGGCAAAGCACTCCTCTTCAAGTATTTGGGAGGAGTGGATGCATTTCCTTTGTGCGTTCGGACGCGAACGACCGAAGAACTGGCAGACCTGGCCAAGAGGATCGCTCCATCATTCGGGGGGATCAACCTAGAGGATGTGGAGTCCCCGAAGTGCTTCGAGGTGTATGACCTGCTCATCGACTCTCTTGACGTACCTGTCTTTCATGACGATCAACATGGCACAGCAACTGTGGTATTGGCGGGCCTGATCAACTCGATCAAGGTAGTCGGAAAGAAACTGTCCCAGGTGAATATCGTGGTCGTAGGTGCGGGCGCAGGGGGGCTCGCATCGACCAGACTTCTCATCAGGGCGGGGGCGTCAGGGAGAAACGTGGTCGTCTGCGACAGCAAAGGCATACTCTATGAAGGGAGAGATCACATGGATGAATACAAGAAGGAAGTTGCCAAGCATACCAACGCTGAGCGACTGCAGGGGACTGTGGAGACAGCCCTTCGGGGTGCGGATGTGATGATATGTCTGTCCAGACCCGGGCCTTGGATCCCGAAGGAATGGGTAATGAAGATGGCTGGAGATCCCATCGTCTTTGCCCTGGCAAATCCGACGCCCGAAATCTGGCCAGAGGACGCGACCAAGGGAGGAGCCAAGGTGGTGGCTACGGGAAGAAGTGACTTTCCGAATCAGATCAATAACTCCTTGGGCTTCCCATCGATATTCAGGGGCATTTTGGAAGTGAGGGCGCGCCGAGTGAACGACGAGATGCTGATCGCAGCCTCGGAGGCGATAGCCAACTGGGCCGAACCCAGGTTGAGCGGCAATAGAATCGTTCCTACGATGGATGAAACTGGGGTCTTTGTTGAAGCGGCGGTAGCGGTGGCGAATGCCGCGATAGAAACCAGGGTGGCCCGGATCAAGCCGTCGCAGAGCGAACTGAGAGCCGGGATCGAAAAGAAGGTCCAACTGGCAAGGGAAAAACTCAGCGTCTTGATCGAACGCGGATTGATCTAGGAAGGGAGGTCGCTACAACAGTTAATATGGAAGATCAGGACGCTCACACGAATTGGGATGGGTTATCCTAGCGCACGGTGACTGTGACGGGGTCTGCTCTGCCTCACTTGCCTACTCAGCGAAGGCAAATGCGCAGGTGATCTTCACCAACCCCTTTGACCTCCTTTCTGAGCTCCGATCGTTGGCAGATAGCGATTTGATAATAGCCGACATAGCCCTGACGCACGGCCACAAGGACGAGATCATAGGCGAACTCGCGAGAATCAGAGTCAAGCGGGAAGTGCTATGCTTCGACCACCATCCTCTCCCACGAGGGTTCAGTGCCAACGATGTTCTCGGTAGCAGGGCCAGGGGTGAAGGCGGATCATGCTCGTCCGAACTCGTCTACGAATACTTCAAAGATCAGCTGGATCCCGAGATGAGCAGAGTCGCCGTGGATGGGGCAATAGGTGACTACTGCGATGACACGCCCGCCATTAGGGGGATCCTGAGAAGTTGGGACAAGAGGGAACTTTACTTGGAGGCCGGCATACTCATAGCAGCGCTCGAAGGGACGAGGAAGAAGGACTACGACTTCAAGAGAGACCTCGTCGTGTACCTCTCACAGAACAGACTGCCGAGCTTGAGGAAGGATCTCGTTGAGACGGCGGTTAGAGAGTCAGAGATTGACGAAAGAATGAGACATTTCGTCAAGGAGGCCGCAAGAGTTCAAGGGAAGGTGGCCTACGTGGTGGATCCGCAGTGGTCACTCGGCAAGGCGGCGACCTACGCAAGGGTCTACATGAAATGCCCGGTGGGGGTTGCGGCCGAACAGACCGAGGAGTTTGTGGACATGAGCATAAGAGCCATCGGACCGATTGACCTAAATGAGGCAGTCTCAGGCGTCGCACAGGAGCTAGGCGGCGATGGGGGAGGTCACGAGAATGCGGCTGGCGCTCGCGTCCCAAATGGACGTTTAATGGAGTTCATATCCGGGCTCGACCGCGCAGTTCATACCAAGTCCGGCAACCACCAGCTCAAGTGATATCACAGCATCTGGCACTTCGGGCAGATATACGTCGCAGTGCTCCCGGTCCTGATCTTCCGTATGATCGTCCCACAGATGGGGCAGGACCTACCTTCCTTGTATCCCACGAGGAATTCCTTCGATGTGAACCCACCCATGTGACCGTAGAAATCCCTCTCGTATGCCAGCCCACCGAGCTTGACGCTCCAACCAAGGGTCTTGAGGATCGCCTTGTACAATCGGTGGACTTCATCTCCTGTCAGCGTTGAGGTCCTTCGGCTAGGGTGTAGTCTCGCGCGAAAGAGTATGTCTTGGACGTAGACGTTTCCTATTCCGGCTATGTTCTTCTGGTCAATCAAGAAGCTCTTTATCCCGACCTTTCTCCCCGACAGCATATCCTTAAGGCGAGCCTCGGTGAATCCAAGGTCAAAGGGGGAGACACCTAGGCTAGAAGTCGGCTTGTGCTTATTCAGATCTCCCGCCTTCACAAGATGAACGTATCCGAACCACCAGAAGTGTGCGGTGAACCCCGTCCCGTCAGCAAAGGCAATCATGAATTGGTGCTTCTGTGGAAGGTCTCGCTTTGTATCGAATCGCACAAGCTCGGCACCCATCCCCAAGTTGAGAAGGAGGTAATCGCCAGACCTCAATCTCACGAATATCCATTTTCCCCTGCTCGAGGCGCTATCAATCACCTTTCCCCTGATTGCTTCTGCCAACTTCCTGGGCGTGACATTCAGGATCTTGGGCTGTCTGACCTCGACCTGGGCTATGCGTTTCCCGGCAATCTCCCTGTTCATCTGCCTCGCAATTACGGTGATCTCGGGCAACTCCGGCATGGTCGGCCCCTAGTGGTCCAATGTATTAAGCCTGGTCACAGGATGCATCGGCTGAGTAGCGTGGCTCGCGGCCAGGGAATCTCTTGAGGAACGCAGTGCATCAAGGGACTCTCACGAAGTTGCCGCTTTCATTCCAGAGTGAGCCATGACATGAACTCGCAAGAGGCAGCGTTTCTACGCGCGGGTCGCCATCTCAGTCCACTTGTCGGATAGCTCATCCCTAATAGGCCTGTAGACTTGCTGGAAGAACTCGTTCTGAGAGAGCAATGTCGATTCCGGGAACTTCCTTACAATTCTCAACGCCTCCCTCCACGCCTCAGGATACTTGCCGCCGAACCTCGACACTATCTGCCTTCTGTAGTCCTCCACAGTCTGGACTTCGCCCCCTATCGTGAACCGAGTTTCCTTCCCGATCTTGGTCGTATAGGCGATCTCATCTCCCACTCGAAAGACCTCCTCCTTCGGCGCTTTCATTGGCGGGCCTCTGCGAGGCGGCACCGGCAGGGTGGGTCTGGTCGTCGGCCTTCTCCTACCGAGGGCCTTGAATCCCCTCTTAGCAGCAGCGTAGAATATCGCGCGATTGATCCCCCAGCTCTTGGACTCGTCCAAGGAGAGCCCGCATACATGGGCTCTGGCGGCCTGCAGGACAGCCATGACCTGGAATCTACCCACTCTCATAGCTGATCAGCGGTCTCGTCATCTAATGAGCGTTGTGGTGGCCCTTTTGGGCGTAACTGATTGATAGCTTATGGGTGCAGTTCTGGCAATGCGGGTCGGCGCGGATCCGATGGAGGTCTTCACGACCAAGATCCTGCTGCGGTCAGGCAGATAATCGACGGTCGCGCTTTACCGGTTCTCTGTTCTTTGGCACAAGGAGCACCCCGAGACGGGATCAGCGGAACTTCTCCAGAAGATGCTCATGGACCTTGCGAAAACGGTCACCAGATAGATTCGGCGATCGCAGACCGGAGTGCTTTATACGTTGGTGATTAGTACAAAGAGAGCGCTGAACCTCTGATGCGGCCCGATCCAGTCCAGCTCATGAGCACGAGGCTGCTCTGGAGGAGTGGCAGCACCAAGACCGCCAGCTTCCAAGCGGGCCTACTCTTGCTGGTCTTGCTTATGGGTGAGGTTCAGACTTGTCGTTCAGATGCCGGCTCCTTCGTAGCCGAAGTCTGGTTGGGAATGTACAGCGATATGTGGTCAAGTGACAGACAGACCTGGTCGCACCAAGTCGACGAGCTGTTTACTTCTCTGAGGGAGGCCGGGATCGATACAATCTATTTCATGGTAAAGGATCCCTGGGGATACGTGTACTATGAATCCAAGTACGCTCCGTTGCCTCCGAAATACAACTGGGATCTCCTGAAGGAGGTCGTCGCAAAGGCGAGAGCGCACAATCTCAAGATCCATCCGTACGTAAACGCCCTGGCTGAGGGCGAATCCCAACCGGATTTCTATCTGTGTGATCATCCAGACATGGCAATCATTTCCGCTTCAGGTGAGGGAGGATGGGTGGATCCTTCGAATACTGAGTACGTCGACAGATTGCTCTCCATCGTGGAGGAGATAGCAACGAACTATGATATTGACGGAATCCAATTGGATAGAATCAGGATGCCGGGGCGGGTCATCAGAGCGAAGGCCAGTGAGGAGCTTTACAAGCAGTTGACAGGATTATCACCTGAAGATGATGATAACAGATGGCAAGGCTTCATCAGAGACCAAGTCACACAGGTGGTCGCAAGGGTCAGTGAAAGAATCAGACCCATAAGTGAAGACCTCACATTCTCTGCGGCCGTTTTTCCCTCTCCATCGAGTGCTCGGGCGAATCAGCTCCAAGACTGGAGCAAATGGGTCGAGGAAGGGTATGTGGACTATGTCTGCACAATGGCGTACGCCGAGGGAATCTTGACTTTCAAGTCCTATGTGGATGAGGAAATGAAGGGGTCGATCCCATCCAAGCTTCACGTGGGCATTGCTGCCTACTTGTTAAGAGGCACAGATTTGAGCCTTCAGATGAAATACGTTGTCCTTGATTCTGGTTTGCCCGGAGTGGTTTTCTTCAATGGGGACGCCCTCGCATCGAACGAGGACCTTCTGAGTGCAATAGCGAAGGGAAAGGAAGGGCAGTTTGAGGAAAAATCTCCGTCTGGGTTTCTCCTCATGGGAGCAGGTGTCTTGGCCGTTGCGGGAATACTTGCCGTCCTCGCACTTGCCAGGATGAGAAGGAAATCCACTAACAAGATTGCTGCTGCAGTTGCCATTAGGCGTCACGCGCGCGTAGATCGTTGCATTTTCAGGAGGTTTCCTCAACAGTTTGGCATGCAACATCGGTGCTAGCGACTGCACTGTTGAGTGTGAGCAAGCATGAGTCACGGTAGATCTAGCCCGGTCTTGGCTCTTAACTGATTTGGACGGAAGAGGGGCCCGAGGTGAGTGTTCTTGGGTTGTGAGTTTTGGTCGAATAGTGCCCGCCCATCAGTGGACTTGCGCTGCAGTTTGGACGCTGATATTGTGGTCTGGCAAGGTACTCTCTACGTTGCGAACCGAGTTGATTGCATACCCTGCAAGACCGACAATCACGCCAAGAATCCCGGTGATCACGAAAATGAGGGACATGCCAGCTCCGGGACCAATCCCGACCAGTCCACTGAAGAGAGAGGCGAGACTTCCGCCGGGCATCATGGCAGGCTCAAACACATAGTCAGCTAGCAGGCCGCCCAATAACATGGAAACGGGCCCTGAGACCTGCGCTATCAAGAGGCGTGCTGAGAACACGCGACCCTGAAGGTCCGGCTCGACCTTGGCCTGCCAGATCGCTTGGCTGGAACCATTGGCGACAGGTATCAGGAACATGCCCATGAACGATGCTAGACTCCAGACGTACATCTCCCTCCCGAGACCGAACACCGACATGAACAGGCTGGAAACCATGATGCCCATCAGCACCCCGTCTACCTTGCGCCTGGGACCACCCCAGACTGTCAACATGAGGCCGCCAGCCAGGCCTCCGAGAGCGGAAACGGACTGTACAATTCCCAGCATGACCTTGTCGTTGTTGGTGCGCGCTAGGATCAGGGGGGCGCCCAGCGTGCCGGTCAGGCTGAGCATCAGGTTAGTCGCGAAGAAGACCAAGAGCAAGCCAAGCAAGCCGGGCCTCTGGTGGATGTAGCGAAATCCGTACAAAGATTCCTTCAGGAGACTACCCCTGCCCCTGCGCCCTTCATCGGAGGCTGGTGGGTTCGGGATGGCCGATGAAAGCACCACGGCAACAGCCGCCAGGCAGGTGAGGATGTCTATCGCCATCACACTGGCGAACCCCGCGAGCGCCAACAGGATGGCACCGAACACGGGCGCAAAGACACCCGATGCGGACTGTGCCATTGATATCATCCCGCTCGCCCGTGCGTACTGCTCTTTCGGCACTATCATCGTAATAGCCGCAGAGTAGGCGGGAAAGTGGAACGACTGAAACGCCGATGCGATGGTCCCGGTCACGTACAGGTGCCAGACCTGCAGATTCCCTGTCACGTAGAGCAGCAGGACAGCAACAGTGGACACGCAAGCGCCCAAGTCCGCGAGGATCATCACCATCTTCCTGTCCCAGCGATCCACAAGAGCGCCAGCGATGGGACTGAAAAGCAGGGCGGGCGCAAATGAGAAAAAGCCCACTAGGGCCAAGACAGTTGCCTCCCCAGTCACCTGCCAAGCCCAGATCGTGATGGCGAAGGCGGTCATTGCCGTGCCTGTCAGTGAAAGCACTTGGCCCAGCCAGATGACGATGAACATCCTCATGCCCGCTAGACTTGTGTTCCAACTGCTGGGCGAGCCCGCCTGGTAGGAATTGTCTCTCATGGGCCCGTGACGCGCGGACCGGCCGTAGAAAAGCATGACCCTGTCTTGTCTCTGTTGGTGTAGGCTAGCTGAGATATCAGGGCGCGCTCTCAGATGGTCCCTCCTCGGTTCCTGCATCAATGTGCGCAAGGGGGAATAGCTTAATCCGTGGCCTTCTCTTTGTGAATTGGCTTGCCCAGACGGTCTCACTTTCGAGGCATTCAGACTTACTCTGAGGAGTTCGGACTAGACCTGCACAGGGCCAAGGACAGGTTCAAGTGGTTCTTGGCTTCAATGCTATTCGCCAAGCGAATATCATCAACGGTGGCAAAGAACACGTTCAGAAGGTTCTCAGAGGAGGGGTTGACCACGCCGGATTCCATCATAGGTGCTGGTTGGGACAAACTGGTCAAGGTCCTAGACTCCGGCGGATACGTGAGGTACGACTTCTCAACAGCGACCAACCTGTTGAGCGTTTCGGATTCCCTGCTGAAGAAATATGGAAGCTTGGAGCGACTGCACGAGAAGGCTGAGTCGTCGGAGCGCCTAGAAGAGATGTTGATGGAGTTCAAAGGCGTCGGACCAGTGGCCGTCAATATCTTTTTGAGGGAGTTGAGGGGCATATGGAAGAAGGCCGACCCTGCGCCCTCCCCATTGGCTTTGCGGGTCGCGCGAAGACTGAGACTGAAGAAGGCGGACGAATTCGAATCACAGCTCGTCAGGCTGGAACTCGAGTTCTGCAGGAAGAGGAAATGTGACATCTGCCCCATGGCCAAGATATGCGACGACAGGCGAGTCCAGAAGCAAGGGAAACCAGTCTCGTGAGAAGACATACGAAGCCTAGTAACGCGCCGTAATATCGCTCGATGAGCGGGATTCAGGAGGGTCAGTCTGGGTTGAACTGCGCCCTCACACGGCGGAGGTCGTCTGTTCGAAACTGGCCCGGCCCACCAAAACCATGAGTTTCTGAATGGTTAGTCTCCACGGCGCTATTGGTTTCGATAGCGCCGCTATTGGCCCCAATAGCATCCCTGAACAGGTCTTTTGCCCACTCGTTGGCCATGATCGCGGGCAAGTCATTCTCTCTGAGGGCCCTGATCTTCTTCTTGACGCAGTGCTTGAGATATCTCAACTGTTGCGGCTTGGCCTGCTTCTCGCCCCTCAGGAAGTCCGCTTCTGCCCTGCTCAGCATCTTCGAAGGGCTAGGTTCTCAAGAGGTCATAAAGGAAAGGCCAAGGGTTCAAATAGGAACTGGTGAGCCCAGCGGCAAGGCGATGCGGTGTAATCAGACGGGAGAAAAAGCCAAGAGCCCGTACCTATCAGATGGTCATTGGTTTGGTCAGGAGCGACTTGAAGTCTCCTGCGCGTGCGATTGAATGAGTGTTATAAATGTACCCCGATAAATGCTAGCAGAGACAAGCAGATGTTTGGAATGAAAGTGGATGATGTGACCGAGGCGCCAGACGAAATAAAGGTGACCACCACCGGAGCTACTTTCATCCTTTACAAGAGGAGCAATGGCGAGATCCAATGCTATCAACGGATAGGCGAGGAGCGTCTTGCAGCTAGCATGATTCTCCACGCTTCCCTTAAGGATCTCACAATCGACTGGAGCGACGAGGAATCCTGTTTCCTGATGCGACCTGTCACTGACTTGGGCACTGGTGTTAGAATAAACGCTGACTCTACCCTCTCTATCCGCTCTGATGGCAGCGTGAAGAAGATCTCCTATATTGGGGAATGGACGCCGGCATACAAGGCAGTGGAACAGGGGAACTTCCTTTTCATGGACGAGAAGGGAGGTGTGGGCGCCTATCCGCTTAAGTTCGGAAAATACCGGACATCGACTACTAGGGCGAGGTTCTCCAAGAAAGGATGGCAGGTATCTCTCTCCTTCTCAGGCGAGAGGATCTTGACCTCGGTCTTTCCACCACGTCAGTTCGATTGGGATAAGTCCTTCAATGACCGAATCGTCCATCACTTCTTCTCCCACCCGGCCGGAAAGCCTTGGAATCCCTATCCGAGAAACGACGAGCTGGAGGAGTACAGCAAATGGGGCAATATCCTAGCGCTGCATTGGTGGCAACACGGCTTCTTGACAAGGAGAGGAGAAGGCGTTCAGAGCAGGGAGGAATTGATACATAACTCACCATGGAGCAGCTTCCATCCAGTGCCTGTGAACTATGATGAGATGAAACGAACCGTCTCGAAGGCCCACCAGTTGGGGATGAGGGTCATCGTGTACATGACAAGCTTCTATCATCCAGGAGAGCCGGACGAATTCGTGAACGAGGTGGACAGCGTCGTGAGGCGGTTCCAGTTAGACGGGATCTATATAGATGGCGTGTCTAACGATGTCCTACGAGCCTACACCGTGATGCGAGGGCTCAGAAAGATGTTGGGCAACAAGATCCTTTTCGTCCACGTTCCTTCCCCCATAATCGGCAAATACGACCGCGATTACGTGTATTGCCCTTTCATAGAGACATATGCGGACTACACATTGAAGGCTGAACACATCTTCACCTTCGACTGGAAGCACCTTCGCTACACAATTTCTGGCTACAACATCAGCAACTCCATCGGATACGTCTGCAACTATGACTACGAGCCGAAGTTCACAAAGTGGCTGATAAAGCAATCCCTGAAGGCGAACGCTAGATTGCTCTATTGGGTGGGATTCGATGCGTACGTGGAAGAACGGCAGAAGATCATAGGGAGGAAGTACTATCCTCTGGAACTATCCAGGAAGCTAGTGAGAGAGGAATACTTCCCGGAGTTGGATGCAGTGCAAATGCAGCACACTCGTTCTCACCCCTCAGAAATTCAGTCTAGGCCCTGCTGAGCATTCCGAAATGGCTTCGTCTCGAGAGGTCGAAAATGCGAGGCCAAGGGCAGACATCCGTATGACCTGATCGTTCCCAAAGAGGTCCAGCCTCATGTAGATGAGATCTGGGGCCGTTTGCTCAAGGGCGACATGACCGCCCACAGCGTCAACGAAAACTTCACCAAAGATGGCAGAAGGATCATCTGCGACTGGACCAATACGCCTCTCAAGCGGGATGATGGTGCCGTTCTTGGAGTCCTATCCATGGTGCAAGATGTCACCGAGCGCAAGCGGATGGAGGACGAACTCAAGAGATACTCTGAGCATTTGGAGGACTTGGTTCAGGAGAGAACGAAGGAGCTGCGTCAGGTAGAACGCATGACCGCGATCGGCCAGGCAACTCTGTGGGTTGGTCATGATCTCCGCAATCCATTGCAGGTGATCGTCAACACACTCTACCAAGCGATGGATCAGATCAAGAACTCGCCTCCAGGGCTCACGCGTGACAAGAGAAGTCTAGAAATGATGTCAACCGTCCGAGAACAGGTCAGATACATGGACAAGATCGTGTCTGACCTTCATGACTATGCTAGCCCCATTCAGCTCGAACCAGTGCAAACTGATCTCCGACAGCTCATCGCTGACGCCTTGTCCGGCGTGGATCTGCCGAACTCCATTAGGATCTCTCTGAAAGTGGAAGAAAGCCTCCCTGAGACGATAGTCGACCTCAAGGTCGTCAGGAGAGTGTTCACGAACCTGATTCGCAACGCTGTGGAAGCCATGCCAAGGGGAGGCCAGCTAACTATCCAGGCATCTAGGGCAGGTGAGAGCACGTCAATAACCTTCGAGGACACGGGCATTGGCATACCAGAGGAGAACATGAACAGGATGTTCGAACCGTTCTTCACCACCAAGTCCAAAGGTCAAGGACTCGGGCTCGCAGCATGCAAGAAACTCGTAGATGCTCATGGAGGCAGCATCGCCATAGAGAGCAAGGTCGGGAAAGGCACGAAAGTGACAGTCACAATCCCGCTGGACTCACGGGGCAAGTCGAAAAGTGCATCTAGCCTCTAGACTCGCTCCTGCCTTCTTCTCCTAGGGTCGTTGATCTTGGCCTCCAAATGCACCAGCATCAGCACGAACATCGTCTCGCCCGGGAGTGACCTCGAATCAATCGATCCAGAAGCCTTAGGAGAATCAGGCAGTTGGATTTCAATCTTCAAATCCAGATTCTCTTGTTCTTTCTCCTATTCGCGTTTCTTCACGATGGCCTTTTTGTTACCCATGCGTGAAGGGCGGTCTCGCCCCTGTTGCCAGACAAAGGGTGTGGACTGCCACGAACTGCCACCGTCGTAGTACAGAAAGTAGGTCGAGTTCCTCACGAAGAAAGTCGGGCAAAACGAATTGAAAGACACGATCGGATTACCTTCGAACCTAGTCCAGTGGATGCCGTCGGAGCTAATTGCATAGTCTATCCGAATGTCGCCGGTAGCGGTTGAGGGACAAGAAGATGGCCGGTTCCACGAGGATATAAAAGGCCCGCACTAACGATGACTCACACGCAGACAGTTCTCTCACTGTCATGAGGGGACTTCCACCTTGTGAGTGTCCCTAGCTCTGCAAACGAGATTCGTCAAAGCGCGTTTGTCAAAAAGGGTTTAATGTCCCGATCGATGAGACGTCCGGGGATACGAGGCAATGAGCCAGGCCAGCGGGGAAATCGAGGAGACGATCATGCAGGCGTTGTGCCACGAGACAAGGCGTAGGATCCTGAGGATAGTCGGTTCTGACGAGAGTCGAGCTTCCTACACAGCCTTGATGAACGAACTTGGGCAGCTTGAGGGATTAGTTGAGAGGAACAAGGGACAGAGGTATGCGCTGACCCCCGTCGGAAAGAGAACTCTGAGCTTCCTTCATTCCATCACGGCGGACACGAGCCCCGACTTCGAGAACTACCTCAAGATCACTCGAACTGCCCGGAAGGATTGGCCCCTCTGGCCAAGAACTTCGTGTACATCTGCATCTTGGGTGTATCGGCGGGCATCATGGTTACGGCCGTTCTGATCTGCCTTGCGATTTAAGAGGGCGCCTCGATTGCCATATCCGGCCTCCTAGCGTCAGCCCTCTTGTTGGAGATCCTCGTTCTTAGCCTCTTGATCTACGCTTTGAGAGTCGGTCCGCGCCTTGTTGGGCGGCTTGAGAAGAGAGGCTTCTGGGCTAAAGGGAGTTGTGTGTCCGTGGCACTGCTTTGACGTTGCACATCCAGCGCATGAGGGCGTTCAATCTCAAGGTGGAGAGCAAACAAAGGGATAGAAGTATATTTCGTTGATTGTCCCCGCGTTAAGGTCGATCCTCACGCTCAGCGTGAATCCCTCCTCCTCGCATACGAGTGCCACGATGGCTGTCGCGTCCGTTGCTGTGTTTGGACTCACCCACCTCACGATCTCTCTGACCTCACATCCTAAGGAGGTCATTGCAGCGTTCGTAAGCCTGTTTTCCCTCAAGATCCCCATGACCTTTTGGCCTGTTTCACTCGTGATATCGAACGTCAGCCTTTCTTGCCCAGATGCGGTCTCATATCTGGTGATATTCTGATATTTCGGAGGCAACGTGCCGAATCCGCCGCTTCCAGAGTAAGATCCGCCTCCTTCACTGTATCTGTACATGTAAGCGAAGTATACCCCATAATTCTCCTGTTCGTATGGCGATTCCTCAAATTCCTTGGGTATGGTAGCATTGGCTGTCAGAACGTAGGGTTCATCGAAGTACAAGTGATATGGGATGTTGAGATCTTCCAATCCTGTAGAATTAAATGCCAATTCCACCACAACCCCCGCAATCTTGTTGAATTCAAGCGGCCATCTAGGAGGCAGAGAGTACATCTTTCCCACCGCATACATGAAGCCCTCCTCTTTGAGCCATTTTATGAATGATTGATTCTCCAATAGCACTAGGACATCACTCTTGATAGTGTCTGGGGGCTCTATACTGTATCTTAGGTAGGGTATGTCAAATATGGCCACTGTCACATTAACAAAAAAGCCCCTCACTGTTAGGTTCAGCAGTTTTGGTTTCTTCTTTAACTCGTCTGCTTTCAAGGTGTGCGCGGTTTCGTTGGCTACGCTAACCCTAATTTCTCCATTCTCTGTAAGCCATTCGATTCTGAGGAAGTCGCCTATCACCTCTACCATGCCACTTTTGCCGGCATGACCATGGCCTCCTGCCCCTATGTACGCGGCCAGCTCAGGGGAATACACCATCTTAACGACCAAGGTTTCGACGGGGTTTTCGGGGTTTTCTTCTATTCTAACTCTCGTGCCCTGATCACCGGTTGATCCCCACGCGCCAATGCCCAATGGTAGCAGTATGGCGACGATGGCTAGTACACATAGTAGAGAGCGCCTGTCTCTTGTTATGGATTCCATTTGTCATCTACGTGGATCCCGGTGAATAAGAGCGTTGTGTTGAAAACTAGTTCTAAACCAATCTGCGATGTAGCTGCTTGACGCATATTCAGAGCGTTTATATTCATCCTTGTCCGAGTCCACGTACAGCTTTAGAAATGGCCGACCTTAGGTGGTCACGGTGAGGCCAGCCTCGAAGCCGAATAGATGGAGGCTGGTCCTAGCATTAGTCTATCTGATTTCTACGGCTGTTCTAGTCATAAAGATGGCTTCTCCTACAAACATCCAGATAACATTCCAGGGTGAACGCGAGGTTTACCAAAAAGAAGTGCCCAACGTATACACATTCACTGACATGTTCGTCATAGCCGCATCGGCCATAGCCATGAGTTCAAGCGTGCTGATTCTAGTGCTGAGGGGCGGAACGCCTCCGCAATTCGGACCTAGTAATACAGAGATTGCATTGAAAACCCTAAGCGAGAATGAGAGGAAGATATACACGTTAATCCTAGAAAGGGAGGGCATCGCATTTCAAAGCGACCTAGTTGAAGCTTCATACATGTCCAAGAGCGCTGTGAGCATAATATTGGATAGGCTAGAAGCCAAGGGATTGATCGAGAAGAGGAAAAGGGGCATGGGTAACGTCCTCATCGCGAAGCTGGCGGAACCCGCGAAGGAATCCTCCGCTTCGTTGTGACGACGTGAGGCTCACTGAAATCTACGGGGTTAGCACAGCGTGCGTTGAATATCAGACAGAACCCAGAAGGGACACGGAGATGACCGATCCTGCGAGTATACGATGAGCTCCTTTGTCAGTCACACCCACGAAGGCAGTTCTCTCATTGGCGTGAAGGGACTTCCAGGGATGCTCCCTCGGTGAGGAAGGGCACAAACTCCCAAGATCTAAGGCGTCAGCGCGCGAACGTCTCGTGATGCACGATTTCCGAAAGAGGCTTTCTGGACTTCGGCCCGCGTGACTCAGCGGAATAGCCCAGGGGGGTTACGGCCAGAACCCTAACGTTCGGCGGAATCCCCAGCGCCTTCTTGATCTCCCTATCAGCCCCCCAGCGGCCTATCCAACACGTTCCAAGGCCGAGGCTTGTGGCAGCCAAGACCAAGTGTTCGAAGGCTATGGCTATGTCTGTGGGGTCTGAGGCTTCAGTGCATCCGACAATGACAACAGGCGCCTGCTGGGCCCATTCCGATATGCCGAGCGTCTTTTTCGTCTGAGGATCCTTGACGACTATGAAGTGCCAAGGCTGCGAGTTACCCGAGGAAGGTGCCAGTCTCGCGGCCTCAAGCACCTGGTTGAGCAACTCGTCCGGCACAGGATCGGTCGCATACTTCCTTATGCTGACCCTCTTCCTTATGACTTCCATGAACTCCATCATGGATCAGCGGACAACAGGGTTCCAATGCTAATAAGGCTGGTGTAGCAGGAGTTCGTCGCGCGAGCGAGGCCAAGAGATCGAATGCGGACTCGCAAAGCGAAGGATGGATTTTCGCTCCCTCGTTTTCCTCTTTCAGACTCGCCCCTCAGCAACGGATGCGGTGTGCGGGGTCACTCCATTGCAGCTCCTTGGGTTCTTTCTTTGGACATACGAACACTGCCGAAGCACCTTTATATGAAAGCCAGGAGGAGGAACCTGGATCAGTGAGGGAATGCTCTAGATGCCAGATGGAGGCCATGAGAAACCCAACATACAGGAGCTTCAAAGGAGGAGAGACACCAAGGGACTGGTAGATGCGTTGAAGCATGAGGATGAAGGAGTCCGAGAGTACGCGGCCGAAGCATTGGGGAACTTGGGCGACAAGATGGCAATTGGGCCCCTCTGTGAGTCCCTCGAGGACAGCAGTTGGAGGGTGCGCATGTGGGCTGCCTGGGCGTTGGGTAAGTTGCGAGATGAAGCAACCGTTGATCCCCTCATCAAGGCGTTGAAGGACGAGAGGCTCGATGTCCGGAGACTAGCTGCTGATGCGCTGAGCCAAATCAGCGACCCGGCTGTCCTGCCAGTGATCAACGTGTTCGCTGAGGAGGATCCAGATCTGTGCGCACGCCCCGAATATGTGCTGTGGAACATGGGCAATCCCAGCATACCCCCTCTTATCAAGGCCCTTCAGTCAGAGAATTGGAGAGTGCGAATGAGATCTGCCATGACCCTTGCTCATATCAACTACAAGAGGATCAACGACCCTCCTGGGATAATACTTGACCCCAAGGCCATTCATTATCTGGAGACGAAGATAGATCTCCCCGCGTCAAAGAGGGACGAAGCGCAGGCGGTCGATCCCCTCGTCGAGGCGCTTGGCGACAACGAGCCAATCGTACGACAATATGCTGCATATGCCTTGGGAGAGATTGGAGACAAACGAGCGATTGAGCCGCTGACGAAGATGCTGGACGACGACAACGCGGACGTGCGTACGAAAGTCAGCGAGTCTCTGAAGAAGATCCAGAAGACTTAGAGCAGGCGAGCGAAGACTCTAGAGGTTCCGTGACGCCGTCTTTGGAATCAACAGATCTCCTTGATTCCGTGCCTTGAGCCGCCAGCGATTTCACTGCCTCTCGTCGTAGTCAGGCTGGAGTGACCGTGAGCGTGCTGCTGACGTCGTCTCCGCAACCAGAGTGACCACTCTCGCGGGCAACCGGGAGGGTTGATCTTTAGACTGACATCCGTTCGATTTGCCCACGATCCACATTCTTATATTCGTCAAGTTGCTCTGTCCGTCCAAATTGGACACGCGAAATAAGGCACTGATAGTGGTTGTTCTCATTGCGGCGGTTCTCTTCCTCCTATGTGCGACTTTGGCAGTGCAATTTGGGGAGAAAGAGAGCCGAATAGACTCACTGACGAACCAACTCCAGGACAAGAGCGGAGAGATAGACACACTGACAATCCAAGTCCAGAACCTACAGAACGAGATACTCATTCTGAAGAAGTACATCGTGGCAGTGGAAGTTGACTATTCGATGTGCCCGTACAATGACACGATGTGGCACAGCAACATAACGCTTCGACTGGTCAACACTTGCCCTATTCCTTTCACAGTAGGATGGGTAGATATCGTAATCATCAATGCGACCTTCACGGACGGCAGTCGTGAGAGCATGGAACTCACGAGCAATCTGACTGTGAATGCCATACTCCAACCCGGGGGCGCAACAGGTGTGTTGGCACTGACAGAGGAATTGGGATACGGCAAGGAACCAACAAGCGTCGGAGCACAGGTAATCGTATTTGTCCCCGATATTAACGATACGTTGACTTTGACTGTCGAATTCCAGCCACCACCCAAGTGAGCGACGGATTGTCCCAGTGAATGGAATGGATGTAGGTCGCAGTCACTTGTTCCTCAACGCGTCGCAATTCAAGAGAGGAAATGATCTGACTCAGACGATCATGGAAAACAGGGTCCCAATTATGTAGGTCACCACCGCCGCGGAGGCTCCTATGCCCATCATCTCAAGGCCGCTCCGAATCCAGTTTCTCCTTGAGAAAATGGTTTTCATAGCTCCGACCCCGAAGAGGGTTGTCACTGTGCCGACTATCGATGCTATCAGAGCGTGCCATACACCCATAGGAAGGGCGAATGGTACTATGGGAATCAGGGCCCCGAGGCCGAATGATACTCCACACAAAACGCCGGCCTTGACTGGATTCCCAAGCTCCTTTGGTGCAAGGCCCAACTTCTCAAGCGTGCCCACTTGCACAGGCGACTCGCCTTTTTCAGCGATTCTGTTGACGATGGCCTCAGCCTCTCCTCTCTTGAAGCCTTCTGACTGATAGAACCTTACCAGCTCCTCTCTCTCCTCTTCAGGGGTTTTCCCCTTTCCAATTTGTTTCCTTTGGGTCTCCCTCTCCAGCACCTCCAACTCAGACTTGGACGACTGATACGAGCCGATGGCCATGGAAATGGTTCCAGCAAAGAGTTCTGCCACCCCTGACAACAGAACGACAGAGGGATCTGTAGTGGCTCCAACAACTCCGGCAACAAAGGCTAGGGTTGACACCAGCCCATCGTTGGCTCCGAAAATCCCTAAGCTACTGTCTTCGAATGGAACTCGGATGGAGTTTTGTGGTTATGTGATCTGGCGATATGTGATTAGTGCCGAACCTGGTGTGCTCTCTATTGTGACTTCAATCCCGCGGGCAAGGTTCTTGCCAGTGAGAGTTCTCTTGACGCCGCTATCCTCGAAGTGGATTTCATAGCGTGCATCTGGCGAAAGGCCCCTCAGCTTCATGATGGCTTTCGGAACTGGACATTTGGGCCGTCGGAAGGCAAGTATCATTCCTTTATGTAAGTCCTCTATGTTGAACTGGTATGCTATCCAAGTGTCATCAGTCACGCTGTGTGGCGTGAGGGGATAGAAGTCTCCGTAGAAGAGGTGCCTTACACGCTTGAACTCCTCGATAAGATGGCAGACTTGTTCTAGGTCGGCATCGGACCAATCATAAGTTGGGCACAAACATAAACCTGCATTCATTGCACTTCGGAATGAATAGGTATTGGGCCATAAGCAGCCAGTGCTGGTGGTTGGAAGGTAGAGATTCACTCCATAGGAGTGTGATTGCTGGCCGTTAGGTTCGCCATAGTGATAGTCCGTACGCCAGAGGGCAACGCTCCGAGAGATCGTTTCCAGGTCAATACGACGACCACCGCTGGCACAGTTGTCAATGATCAATCCTTGATTCCGTGCCAGAAGCTCATCCCAGAAGGCATAGAGGCCTTCGATGTGGCGGATCTCAGTTATGCCCTGTCGGTCAGCCGAATCCGCAACGCGCCAATAAGAAAGTGGGTCAATATTGAAATCCTGACGGTATACGTTGATACCTTCTTCTTGAATCATCCCTGAAATATGCTCGATCAACCAGCGGAGAGCTTCTGGGTTGCCAAGATTGAGCAGTCCGTTCGGACTACCGGGCAATCTGAGAATCCAATCTGGATGCTCCCTGTCAAGCCAAGTGCCATGATGCACCCGTTCTGGCTCGAACCAGATTACAAGACCCATCCCTACCTTCTTGAGGGCATCCGATACGGGCTTCAGGCCGTTGGGGAACCCATCCTTTCTAACAAACCAGTTCCCTACCCCGCTCGGCCAAAGCCCCTCAAACCAACCTGCGTCGATCCAGAGATATTCAACACCACACTTGGCATAGCGTTTGCCAAACTCGATTTGGCACTGTTCAGTAGCTTTGTTAGCTTCTTCTCCTCCGTGCCGGCGGTCCATACAAGTCAGGGGCACATTCACAGGCTTACCATCGCGCATATGCGTATGATGTTTCAGGATAAATTGGCGAAGCATGTTGTGTGCTTCAATGTAATCGTCGCCTTGCCAGAAGAGAAGCAGAATCCGAGGCGTGCGTATCTCTTCGCCTGGGTGAAGCCTGAGATGTGTCAGCTCCATCCCAGCTCGAACATGCAAGGATGAAGAACCGTCCTTAGCAAGTGTTGCAGCCCACTGGCCAGACCAGCCTATTCCAATAATTATGCCTCCTTCTCCAGTAGCCTCAATGTCGAAAAAGGGGAAGATAGTCGTGTTGGACGATCTGCCTCCAACAGGCGCAAGATATGCGACGTGATTGATGAGTTCATCAATGGGTGTAAAGTCCTTTTTTGTGGCTGAACTTCCATGGGCCCGATGCAGAACAAAATCGCCCTTCCCTTTTTTCTTGAATGCGATGTCAAGCGCGTGAACGTCCTCAAGTATGGGTGTGTCCTCCTTACCGTCGTTCTTGAACTTCACCACCCACTCAACAGCTGGGAAATCCTTGAACGAGATGCATTCACAGCGAACCCGAAGCCTAGTCTTCGGATCTTCATATGTGTAGATGTATTCAGTTCGGACATTGTCAATCCGTCGGCCCGTCCGACTCAAGTTGTATTCTTTGATAAACTGTCCGGATCTCCTGCCCCCGTATGTGAACGAGAAAGCAGGCAAGACACCTGCCCCAAAGAGGGAAACCATCAACTTTTCAGCATCCTTACCGACTGTTTTCATACCCCTTCAACTCGTTAGTTGTAAGGTCATAACTCACCCCTTGGTCTTGCGGCCTTTGTCACGCCAGCAGAACGGCGACGCGCGCATGCGTTGGACGCGTCAGGCTCCTATCTTCTCCTTGATGGCTTTCACGTCGGCTCGTATCTCTTCGATCAAATCCATAACCATGGAATTCGCCCTCTCAGGGCGAGCACGCCTCTCCCCTCCACGGAAAGATCCCTTCCTCTTCATATAGCATTCCCTGCAATAGACGGGCTTCGAACCATCCGGTCTGAAGGGAACCTCGGTCTCCTTGCCGCAGTCAGCACAAGTAACCTTGTGCATCTCCCTTCCGAAGCTTCGTGCTTTGCCGTAGCTTCTTCTACTGAATCTCCCCCTCCTACCGGAACTCATAGTCGATGGTAAAGAGCTGTGCCCCTTATAATCGTTCGCGCGCGAGTCAGTGCTCAGGTCGAAGGACCCTGTGGCCCAAGATGAGCAAGCATAAGTGCTTGGACGGCGGGAAGCGAGTGAACTTGAGCGGACAGGCCTCTATGTTGCACCCACGCTTGCAGAACTCGTCCTCGCACGAGTAGTCATGGCCCCCCTTGTCCGCGCTTTCGACTATGCTAGTGATCTCGGCTCCCTCCAAAGGCTCGGCGTTTCTTGCGTTCCACTCCATCATGCGCTCAAGAGTCGTGTCTAGGCCAAGTTTCGCAGAGTTCCTGTAGTAGGAGGCAAGCCTGATAGCTACGTTGTTCCTGTTAGTAGGGTCGACTCCAGAGAACCAGATCCGCGCGCACAGAGGATCTTCGCCCGGTATCCTCTCGACAGTGTGACCCTGAAAGCATCCCAATCTATGTGTAACCTACTCACGAGACGCTTGCAGTCACTAGGGATCCCAACGAGCTAGAAGACTCGCTACTGGACCTGATCGCAAGAGAGGGCTTTTGAACCTGTCACGTCAACGACCCAGTTGCTTGGCTCTTCTGGAGAGTTATCTCTATGGTGGAGACGTTTCTTTCCCTGAAGCCCTCCTCTCTGGCGGGCATTACTTCCGTCCCGATCTTGATCTCCTTTATCACAAGTGCCTCCTTTAGGAACCTTCT